>JGI24699J35502_11134095_pt1 | contig 30132 bp, 27 predicted proteins | sample TergutMp193P4_FD_35502 | JGI IMG/M metagenome (IMG submission 35502)
GCGTAATTGCAAGGTATTCAGAAAAGGATTATTCATAGCATTTGATTTCTCCTCCGCCAAATGTTGCTTCCAATTCAAGAATCACTAACTTGTCGCTTGCTATTTGCAAAACCCGCTTCGGCCGGCTATCAACAAAGCCGCCAAAAGAGCCGTTTTTTTGAACCATGATATTCCAATCTTCCGGTACGTAAAGCGTAACTCCGCTGAAAACCGACTTTACCTTGATATAAGCTGCAACCTTTATGTCGTCTGCCAATTCGGCTTGCGTAAAGTCTATCTCAACACCGCTGAAAGTCGCCTCAATAAAGACATTTTTTAATTTACCTTGTGTCCATTTTTCTTTCGAAGCAGAAAAAGTATATTCCTTATGTACGACTCCGCCTTCATTTAACGTGACGTTCTTCCCGAAATCCTTGAAATATTTACTCCATTCCGGATGCTCGCTAATCCAAGTTTCTTCATCTTTATTTGTTTTTTTTTGCATCGCTTTAAGTATAAAACCAATACCTACTGCAATGATAATGATGGGAACAGCAAGACCGCTTCCACTTAATGGATAAATTTTAGACAACAAAAATAAGGTTCCGATAAGGATCAATATGAGACCGACGTTTTTATGATCGGAATGTCGGTCGAATAATAGAATAACTCCAATGGCAATGAGCAATGTTTGCCATGAAATAACAAGCGGATAAACATCCGGGATAAAAAAGCCCAATTTATTAAATAACAAAAAAGCTCCTACCATCATGATTATGATACCTGCTACAATTTTTTTCATATTCATAACTGTTTTTTTAAGTTTGTTTCAAAATCGAACACAAAAGTAACAGGATTCATGCATTTCTACAACGGCTATTCGACAAAAGCAAGCGAATTTTCGACAAACTACCGAATTTTTTCGATGAAATCTGTCGGTAAAGTTTAAACTTTCTTCCGAAACGGCGGCTTAACTACTTTCGCTTCGATATCTTTTTCCCGAATGCGAACAAAAACAGATGTATCCAATGCAGCATATTCCGGTTTAACATAACCGAGACCGATGGCTTTCCGAGAAAAAGGCGAGAGGCTTCCCGATGTTACCACCCCGATAATTTTTCCGTCGGCGTTAACAATTTCATAGCCGTGACGGGCAATACCTTTACCAACCATTTCAAAACCAATCAATTTCTTAGAAAGTCCCTTCGCTTTTTCCGCTTCCAACAGCGGACGGGAAATAAAATGATTCCCTTCGGTAAATTTGGTAATCCAACCCAATCCGGCTTGAAGCGGCGATGTATTATCATCCAATTCGTTACCGTACAATGGAAATCCGGCTTCCAAGCGTAACGTGTCGCGGGCGCCCAAACCGGCCGGTTTTATACCGAACTCAGCTCCGGCTTCGAAAACAGCTTTCCAAATTTTTTCGGCATATTGAGGATAAAAATACAATTCAAATCCGCCGCAGCCGGTATAACCGGTATTGGAAATGATGACGTTATCCACGTCGGCTATTTTTCCGGTTACAAACGAATAATACGGTACGGTTGTCAAATCAATCTCCGTCAATTTTTGCAATGTTTTTAACGCCAAAGGGCCTTGTATTGCCAACTGCGAAATATTCTCCGAAGCATTTTGCAGTTCTGCGCCTTCGGTATTGTTTTTTACGCACCAATTCCAGTCTTTTTCAATATTGGCGGCATTGACCACGAGCATGAACTTTTCCGGTTCGTAGTGATATACCAATAAATCATCCACAATTCCACCTTTATCGTTCGGTAAGCAGGAATATTGCGCTTTCCCGACCGGCAAAGCGGCTACATCATTAGAAGTAACTTTTTGGACAAAAGCCTGTGCATGCGGCCCGTTCACCCAAAATTCGCCCATGTGGGAAACGTCAAATACGCCTACGGCATTAACTACCGTATTGTGTTCGTCAATGATACCCGAATATTCGATAGGCATGTCATATCCGGCAAATTCTTGCATTTTTGCACCGAGTGCATGATGAATTTCGTTAAAAGGAGTTTTTTTCATAAAATTAAATAACTTTTATTATTTTTTATTTGTTCATTTCTATTATTTTCACAATCACCCGAACCGCCTTTTCCATTGACTGAATGGGAATCCATTCGTAACGTCCGTGGAAATTCATGCCGCCGGCAAAAATATTCGGACAGGGTAATCCCATGAATGATAACCGTGCACCGTCGGTTCCGCCGCGAATGGGACGAATAATCGGCGTGATGCCGGTTTCCCGTATGGCTTTTTCCGCCAATTCGATAATATGTTTCTGCGGTTCTACGATTTCGCGCATGTTACGATATTGCTGTTTGATTTCCAATTGAACGGTTTCCGGCGAATAGATTTTATTCAAGTAATCGGTTATATCCCGGAGTCGGTTCAGACGTAGTTCAAACCGATTCCGGTCGTGGTCGCGGACAATGTAAGATAAGGTTGCTTCTTCAACGGACCCGCTCATTCCGGTTAAGTGGAAAAATCCTTCGTAACCTTCGGTATGTTCCGGACGTTCGTGCGAAGGCAACAATCCGGCAAATTGTACAGCGATTGAACTTGCGTTAACCATTTTGTTTTTGGCGTATCCCGGATGCACATTCAAGCCTTTGATGATGATTTTTGCTGCGGCCGCATTAAAATTTTCGTATTCCAACTCACCGACTTCTCCCCCGTCCATAGTGTAAGCCCAATCGCAGGCAAATTTTTCCACATCGAATTTCGATGCTCCCCTGCCGATTTCTTCGTCGGGATTGAATGCAATACGAACTTTTCCGTGTTTGATTTCCGGATGATTCATCAAGTATTGAACAGCCGTCATGATTTCAGCGATACCGGCTTTATCGTCGGCTCCCAAAAGCGTTTTCCCGTCGGTCACGATAATATCTTCACCGATGTGATGCAACAGTTCGGGGAACACCATCGGTGACATAACAATACTTTCACTTGCGTTCAAAACAATTTTATTCCCATTGTATTTCTCTACAATTCGTGGTTTTACGTTAGCGCCGGACATATCGGGAGTGGTATCCAAATGAGCGATGAAACCGATTGTAGGAACCTTTTCGTCCGTATTGGCAGGTAAAGTCGCCATCAAATAGGCGTGTTCGTCTAATGAAATATCCGTTAAACCCATGGTTTCGGTTTCTTCTTTCAAGGCTTTTGCCAAAAGCATTTGCTTATCCGTACTCGGAGTGGCAATCGAAGTTTCGCACGATTGCGTATCGAAAGAAACATAGTGTAAAAAACGATCAACTACTGTCATCATATTATAAAGTAACATTAATTATTCCACATATAATTGCATATTCTCGAATTTCACCACTGTCACCGTTGCTCCGGCATCAATAAATCCTTGATTGGAAACGGCGTCATATACTTCGTTATCAATAATTATTTTTCCGGAAGGACGAAGTACGGTCATTGCTTTTCCCGATTTTCCGACCAAACCGCGTATTCCCCGATCTGCACTTTCCGAATCGGATAAATCAGCAGTTAAAGCTATTTTCCGGAACATTCCTTTCTCTCCGATTCGGGAAGAAAGCCATAAGATAATGATTAATCCCATTAAAATTCCCGAAAAGACAGTTAAAACCGAACGGGATATATCCGGCATCCGGACTTGTTCGAATGTAAAGTAATCATTGTCAATCAAGGCGAAAAACATCCCGGCGCCGATGAAAACTATACCCAAAATACCTGATATACCAAAGCCCGGAAAAACAAATATTTCCAACAAAATCAGTATAATACCGATAAAAAATACAATGATTTCCCAATATTGTACAAAACCGTCTATGTATAAAGGCGTGAAATAAAGAAACGCGGCGACTATAGCCGCAATAGAGGGAAATCCGATTCCCGGCGTTTGCAATTCGAAATAAATACCGGCAATTATGATCATAATCAGAACCGCTTGAAAAGCCGGATTGGTTAAGAATCCTTTCAAATTATCGTAGAAAGTAGGTTTATATTCTATCAATTCGTAATTATTATGCCCCAAATATTGAGTAATGACTTCATTCGTATTTTCCGCAATTCCATCGCAAAAGCCGAATTTCAATGCTTCTTGTGCGGTGAAAGTCAACACTTTTCCGGAATCAACCACGTTGGGAATATATACCCGTTCGTCAACCATAGCTTCGGCAATCAAAGGATCGCGTACCCAACGATAAATCGTATCCTTTCCGACAACAATCGTATCTTTTCCATGCGATTCGGCCGTTGAACGAATGATGGAACGCATATAGGATTGGTACTTATCGGGCATAGCTTCACCCGAACCGCCGTCCACCACCGTCGCCGCACCGATGTTTGCACCTCGTCGCATATAGATTTTTTTGCAGGCTATTGCAATTAAAGCGCCTGCCGATGCGGCATTATTATCAATAAAAACGCATACGGGAATCGGATTGTATAAAATAGCCGATCGCATCGAATCTGCATCCACCACCGTTCCGCCGTAGGTGTTCAGATGAAGAAGAACTACATTTGCATTCAGCTCGTCAGCTTCTTTCAATCCGTTATTTAAATAAATACGTGAAGTCGTATTTATCTCGGTTCGAATATTGATTTCATAGACTACAGCCCGTTCCTTTTCCGATTCTTCCCGCGCAATTGCATGAAACGCCGAAAGCAGAAAAGCGATAAAAAATAGGATCTTGTTCATAAATTATCGGTTTGTACGGATACAAAATTAGCTAATATTTAGAAAAAAGCCTTACCTTTGTGTAAAAATATATAACTATTTTAAGAATTTATACATGAAACACTTTTTAATTATTTGTATGATAGGATGCATTTATGTATCCGGTTTTTCTCAGAGCAGCGAAGTAAGCGTTGATACTTTCCGATTTGCGACTATCAAAGCGCTTCCTATTACTTCCGTAAAAAATCAAGGCAATTCGGGAACTTGTTGGGCTTTTTCCGGTATCGGATTGATTGAATCCGAATTATTACGTATGGGAAAAGGCGAGTACGATTTGTCCGAAATGTTTATTGTATCTAAAAATTACAGTGATAAAGCGCAAAAATATGTCCGTATGCACGGGGAAACTAATTTTGCCGAAGGCGGTTCTTTCGCCGATGTGCTGGACTGCATCAAGGATTACGGAATTGTTCCGGATTCGGTACAGCCCGGATTGAACTACGGAGAAACGCAGCATCGTCATGCGGAATTGGATCAACTGTCGAAAGCATATATCGGCGTGATTATTAAAAATCCGAATCGAAAATTATCAACCGCTTGGTTGAAAGGATTCTCCGGAATTTTGGACGCCTATCTGGGCGAATCTCCGGAAACATTCACTTACAACGGTAAACAATATACTCCGCAAAGTTTTACCAAATTCCTCGGTATTAATCCGGACGATTATGTGTCCATTACTTCATTTACTCATCATCCGTTTTATACGGCATTTCCCATTGAAATACCCGATAATTGGCGATGGGCAAATTCTTATAATGTTCCTTTAAATGAGATGGTTCAAATTATTGACAATTCGATAGATAAAGGATATACGGTCGCTTGGGCGGCGGATGTAAGCGAGCGCGGATTTACCCGAAGAGGAATAGCGGTTGTTCCGGACACGACGGTGAAAGAAGGTCCCGGTTCGGATCAAGCGAATTGGTTGGCCCTTATTACTCCGAAAGAAGGCAATGGGAAATTCAACATTACGGGGCCTGTGCCAGAAAAAACCATCACTCAAGAAATGCGTCAAGAAGGATTTGATAATTACGAAACCACCGACGATCACGGGATGTTGATTTACGGGATTGCCCAAGATCAAAACGGGGCAAAGTATTATATGATTAAAAACTCTTGGGGTGTTGATAACCCGTACAAAGGTACTTGGTATATATCGCTTCCTTTTTTGCAATATAAGACCCTCAGCATCGTAGTACATAAAGATGTTTTATCGAAAGATTTGAAGAATAAGTTGGGGATTAAATAATTATGAATTATGAATTATAAATTATGAATTTTTAACTTTTATGCAACTGAAGAAAGAGGAAGAACTGATTGATGAACTGATTCAATTGGCTTTTGCCGAAGATATCGGCGATGGCGATCATACGACGTTAAGCTGTATTCCGAAAACGGCAAAGGGAAAAGTCCGATTATTGGTTAAGGAAGACGGGATTTTAGCTGGCGTGGGTGTCGCTGAACGCATTTTTCACACGTTTGATCCCGATTTAACGGTAACGGTTTTTATCCCCGACGGCGCAGACGTGAAGTACGGAGATATTGCCTTTACCGTTGAAGGGAAAATACAATCTTTACTGCAAACCGAACGCTTGGTACTCAACGTGATGCAGCGCATGAGCGGTATTGCAACCACTACTCGCAACTATGTAAAAAAATTGGAAGGGACAAAAACCCGTATTTTGGATACACGGAAAACAACTCCAGGTATGCGAGTACTTGAAAAAGAAGCGGTTCGAATCGGCGGAGGGATGAATCACCGCATCGGGCTTTTCGATATGATTCTCTTGAAGGATAATCACATTGATTTTGCCGGGGGAATTGAAAATGCCATTACGCGAGCCAAAGAATATTTGTGGCAGCAGGGGAAGAATATTCCGATTGAAATAGAAGTCCGTAATTTTGATGAATTAAATCAAGTATTGGCAATCGGAGGGGTTGACCGTATTATGCTGGATAATTTCACGGTGGAAGATACCCGGAAAGCGGTTGAATCAGTGAACGGAAGATATCCATTGGAGTCATCCGGAGGAATCACTTACGACACGATTCGCGACTATGCCGAAACGGGTGTGGATTATATTTCGGTAGGCGCTTTAACTCATTCGATTAAGAGTTTGGATTTGAGTTTGAAATCAGTTTAATTATCCCATAACGGACGATATACGTATAATAACTTCCTAAATCCCAATCCCACATAAACGGAATCGGAATTGCCGACAGTAAACAGGTTTTGAAATCCGCCTTCGTTGTTTTCATTCAGAAAATCAGACGGTAAAGTGTTTTTTTTCGTCCATGTTTTATCGGACAAATTGAAAGCCCAAATCACATTGTCTCCGTCAACAAGATAAATAGAATTTCGGACGATGACGCCGGAAACGCCCGAAGAAATTCTGTTTACAACTTCGTCCGGTAAGGTGGTAACCTCGTTCCAATGATCCGTTTCTTCATCATATTCCCACAGTTGTCTTGCAGATTCGTCCGTTTTCCCAAAACCCGCAAAACAGCGGTTACTATCGAAGATACTTATACCTCCATAAAAATTAACGGGAAAAGGATTCTTTTTCTCCCACGAACCGTTTCCCGGATTGTATTGCCAAACGTCATTCAAACCGCTATTCGCTGATAAACCGCCGATTAAATATCCTTTACCATTTAAACTGAACGCGACCGCTTCGTATCTTGCTTCCAAATCATCCGGAGTAGCGATTTCTGTCCATTTTCTCGTACCGACATTAAATTGATAAAAATCTTTACAGAGGGTGGGTGTAAAAGTTTGTCCCGTACCGACAAAAGCAAGGTTTCCTATGGTAAAGACAACCGGATATCTTCGATTGCTGCCGGGAAATACTAAACTGTCGGATTGGGACCACAAATTGGTTGTTATATTATATTCCCAAGTGTCTTCTACCTGCTGTCCGGCTTGATCCTTTATTCCGCAAGTCATATATATTCTGCCGTTAAGTATGAAAACCGCTCCGTTTCCCCGGCTATCGGCAGGGAAAGATTCTTTTTGTATCCAAATTTCAGGCGTTTGACAAGAACGCACTTCGCCATAGTCGTAACCGTAGCTGTTTTTTGCAAAAGCCCGCCAATAATAGGTTTTCTCTCCCGAAGCGCTTGTCAATTCATAAGCAAAAACGCTGTCGCCATTTGTAATTGTGATTGTGTTATCGTTTATACCGGGATCATTGGAATCGGTACTCCAATAAAATCCTTTTTCGGTTATTTCTGCTTTCCCTTGGGACGTAATATCCCCTTGAAAAAATAAGTTGCCGCCACTGCTGAAAGGGCTTACAGGTATCGTCGAAACAGTGGGTTTTTCTTTTCCGTTAACGATTCCGGTAGTCATTTCCGGACTTTCCAAACAGGCGGTAAATGCCGGGATGAAAAAAAGAATATAGAATCCTTGTCGTTTCATAGTCTAAAAAGTTACTCCTAAACCTATATAAACATCTAAATCTTTGAATTTAATAGAATTAACTCCGGCTGTCACCGTCAGTTTTTTCCAAACAAACATGCCTCCGGCTTCAAGGGCCAATCCTTTATAAGAAGCTTCCGTATTAAAACACCATTCACTTCTGTTACCTGTTGAGAAATTTTGATTAGTCGTACTTCTTATTTCCCGATAATAATCTCTTTTTCCGTATCCCCCGCCGACGGAAGCGAACAAGCGATTTCTGATAACGGGATACAACAATCCTCCCGTTATCATTTGACTGCACCATCTTTCACGATTAAACTCATACGGCGGATTTTCAATATCAATAGCCGGAACCTTGGTATTATCACATTCATATGCAGCATTCATTGACTTGAAATCCGTCCGAAGGCTGACATATCCCCCTATCCTGTCAAAATAAATCCCGGCGGTAAGTCCGAAAGGCATTGTCGTAGAATAAGTATAGGTCAAAAACGAACAAAACCGGTTGGAAAGGAGGCTTTTCCTCGGCGTTTTAATCGCGGACGAATCAACTGGCAAATTCAGATCTCCGGGCGTAATGTCCAATGTCGTTTTAAAGGAATTCCACCATTCCATGTACCAATAATTATATAAAACAGAATCTTTGGAGGTTCCTATACCGAATTTATAAAAATCCGAATACAAGCGCATCATTTCCGGTTCTTTGGCTTCAACAATGGTTTTCATACAGTTATAACATTTTTGCATGGGAAGTCGCATACTTTCACGCATAGCCGGCCGGCTCACCCAAATTTCAACCAATTTTTGAATACTGTATCGGTCGCACGAATCCAAACCTTCACTATACCAGCTGCGAGCGGCTTGATAATCTCTTTTTTGGAATGCTTGATCTCCCTGATAATTGTAATACGTGGACGATTGAGCGCCTATATTAAAAATAACGCCCATGAAGAATACAAGAAAATGGATTCGTTTCATTCTTTTATTCTAAACCGTTGGTTCCTTGTGCTAACAGGTCGCCGTTTGGAGCATATTTATCATACAGATTGTCTTCTCTCTGAAATAAACGATTATTGTTTGACGGCTCCGTACTGGTATATATACAAGGTATTTTTTCATAACCTTTGTCATCAATAGCTCCCCACCGCTCATTTGTTTTTTTCTTTACGACGACAAAGTTACCAAATTTCATTTGTTCTTCATACAAATCTTTTCGTTTTTGTATTTCTTCTTTTTCCGTTTCTTCGTCAATTTGTGTTATATATCTTTCTGTATCAGTATTTTTAACATACGATTGAGCTCGTAAAAATAATTCGCGCGCTTGTTTGAGATTTTTTTGATTGTAAACAATTACGGCTTCATTAAACAACTTTTGATAAGTTTCCTGTTTGGTTTCTTCCGGTTTGGAAGTCGGATTGTCAATCGGGTTTACCGATAAATCCGGTTGAATTGAAATTGCCGAATCAACTTTTCCCGGAGATACCTGTATATTTACACTATCGGTAGGGTTTATCGCCGAAGTGAGATCGGTGACAGGCTCATCCGGTAGTTTTTTACCGAAATTGCCGTAGATAATAAAAGCTAACAATCCAGAAACCAGAAGAGGGATAACGATATACATCCAAGTATATTCTTTTTGTCGTTTATTTCCGACTTCCGCAGAACGAATCTGCGTTTCGTCTTCCGTATCAAAGTCGTAGGGTTCATCGCTTACGGAAGAACCGGATTCCGGATATTCGGGCGAAGTCACCGATGTTAAATCAATTTTGTCGGTCGCCGGATCGAATCCTAAATCCAATAACAACTCCATTACCGATTGGTAGCGGTCGGAAGCGTTCAAAGCCATTGCTTTCAGAATTACATGCTCCGTATTTTCAGATATTGCCGGATTCAGTTCGCGCGGATTTTGCAAACCTTTTGTAGAACGCAAAATAGATTCGGTCGGCACTTGTCCCGTAATCAAATAATACATCGTTGCTCCGAGAGAATAAATATCCGGTCGGGGAGAAAATACCTGGATTCCTTCGCTGTCGTATTGCTCGATTGAAGCGTAGCCTTTGGAGGCCGCAAGCAAAGCCGTACTTGTTTCCTGATCGTTCAACAAATCGTATTTTTTACTGATTCCGAAATCAATCAATTTGGGATTATTGTTTTGATCTATCAGAATATTGCCGGGCTTAATGTCTAAATGGAGAATATTCTTTTCGTGAATATAATCCAATGCCTGCCCTACAGGATAGATGATTTTTTTCAGTTTTTCTTCGGAAAATACGCCGTTTTGTTCAACTTCGTATTTAAGTGAATGACCGGAAATAAATTCCATAACGATATAAACGGTATTGTTTTGTTTAAAGACTTCCAGTACGTTTACTACGTTCGGATGATGAATTTCCGATAAAATACGCGCTTCCTTAATGATTTTCTCTTTGTTTTTTTCAAAAATTTCTTTTCCGGTTTCACTGTTGGGTTCTACAAAACCGGTTTGAGAATTACGAATGCAATGGTCTTTGAAAAAATATTCTTTGATACAAACCGGAACGAAAGCGGGAACTTTCCCTAAATTCCCCTGTACCTCCGTTTTCCAAGCGCCCCGATAGGTCAAAGAAAATCCGCCTTCTCCCAAAACATTCAGAAGCCGGTACTTATCATTATGTAAACAATATCCTTGCTTTAGATACATGGTATAAGTTCAAAAATTCTCTGTTATGCCATAAAAAACGTACAAACTAATAATTATGTTTATAAAAAAGATCCGAATATAAGGGTGAATGCATAGAGAAATATTTGTTTAAAAACATTCATTTTATTTACTTCTTGAATAGGGATTAAATACGCGGAATAATTGTCTCGCGATCTGCTGCGACATGATTCCCGGATTGTATTTATTTTTTCTTCCGAAGACAAGCCGGTTGAAAATACTTTACATAAATCGTCGTCGCTCCACACTTCCGTGACGCCGTCGGTACACATCAGAAATTCGTCGTCGGGTAACACATCCGTAATTTTGATAACATCAATTTCCACCGGTGAATGAGAACCTTGAATCGCTCTGTAAATCACATTTTTCTGCGGATGTTTTTCGGCGTCTTGAGGTTTGATTTTTCCGTTCTTTACCATGGAATTAACAAGCGAATGGTCTTCCGTTTTGAAAATCATTTTCCCGTTTCTGAATTGATAAATCCGACTGTCTCCGGCATGAGTCAAATAAACGCACTCGGGAGCAAAATAAAGCAGACACAACGTAGTAGCCATACCTGCGGCAGACGGATTATTCCGAATGTACTCATCAAACCGGATTTCGGTATAGCGTACTGATTTTTCGATAAATTGAGGATCAAATTCCTTTTCCGTATCTGAGAAGTTGCGAAAATAAGTTTGGATGGAATCGCAAGCAATCGAACTGGCCACTTCGCCTTTGTTTGAACCGCCTACCCCGTCGCATACCAAAAAAAGCCGATTATTGATGTTTACGACTTCATCGTTCGGATATATGGAATCTTCATTATTGAATCGTTTACCGATTTCATTTATTGAAAAAGGTTTTTGTATCGTTATATTCATACTATCTGTTGATTATATAATAGTTAACAAGGATTATCTTCCTCAAATATCAAACGGGTTTGACCGATTTGTATTTCGTCGTTATTTTTTAATATAACGGTTTCGCCCGGTTCGATATAATTTTTATTATATAACGTTCGATTAGTACTTTTATTATCATAAAGGGAATGAATATATTTCCCTTTTGTATCGGTTCGAACTTCGATACCGATATGGGAACGGCTCATCAATTTATCTTTGGTTTCAATAGCCGTAACCGATTCTTTTGAAGGAGATTTTCTTCCGATGATGTTAATCCCTTCCGACAATCGGATGAATTGCTCCGGCGTAAATTCATTGGGTAAGACATGAAGTTTTCCGGCTTTTGCATTTTTTCCTTCGGGAGCAGACAGAATAATTGTTTCCGAATCGTCAACAGGATGACTGTTAATAACGTAGCTTACAGCGATCGGTTGCTTGCATTTGGGACAATTAAAGGTTTGAATATTAGCCGGAATCTTCGATTCATCTACTTTCAAACCCACTTGACAATGGGGACAACGAACGGATATCATAATTATTAAAATTTATTTGAAATCATAATCACTGAATAAATCATCTGCCGTAAAATTCGAAACAAATACTTGATCTTCATCAATACTGACGAACGAATCCGTCGGGGCGTCATCTTCGAAAGTAACAGTGATAGCATTGGCATACTCATCTTCCGACATATCAATAACGACCGCATCGTAGGATGCATCTTCGTCAATGGTGACAAAATCGTAACAATCGTTTTCGTTTTCGATTACCACGAAGACATCGGTATCAACCAATTGATCGTCGGATTGTACACTTATACCTGCCATCGCTATTTTATTTCAGGTAATTCTTTTTCTAACGTTTCCTTGAATATCTTCAACGGGTCTTTCGGAATTATGAGTTCCTTGGCTTTTCCATCTGCTGCCGAAAACAGTATTTTTGTTTTGGGAAGACTGATCTGTAAAACATGATTTTTGTTTATGATATAACTTTTCCCTACGCGCAAAAGAGTAGAAGCATAATCTTGAATTTGATTTTCCAGAATTTCTTCAATTTTACCCAGATTGATGGCAAAGACAAATTGTATTCCGTTGGTTAAAACCAATTTTGTATAATTTCTTTCCGCTTCGAAATACAAGATTCGTTCAATTTTAATACGAACCAATTCGTCCCGTGTTTTAAAAACAAGATAACGATCCATAAAAATGTATAAATTATGAATTATGAATTATGAATTATGAATTATTCGAGGATTGCGGATCAAGTCTGTAATGACAAAATAATTCATAATTCATAATTCATAATTTTTCTCTCAACCTTCCAACACAGCTTGAGCGGCTGCCAATCGAGCAATAGGCACGCGATAAGGAGAACAGCTTACGTAATCCAAACCGACTTTGTGACAGAATTTTACCGAACTCGGTTCTCCGCCGTGCTCGCCGCAAATACCGCATTTCAAATCAGTTCTGATTTCACGCCCTTGGGTAGTGGCGAATTTTATTAATTGACCGACGCCATTTTGGTCCAATACAGCAAACGGGTCTTCTTTCAAGATACCTTTTTCAAGGTACATCGGCAAGAATTTAGCGACATCGTCGCGACTGAAACCAAAAGTCATCTGAGTTAAATCGTTCGTACCGAATGAGAAAAATTCGGCTGAAGTAGCAATCCGGTGAGCCGTTAATGCGGCGCGCGGAATTTCAATCATGGTACCTACTTTGTATTCAATGGAGTCGCCTTTTTCTTTGAATACCACCTCAGCGGTTGCGTCTATGATTTTCCGTTGCGCCAAAAATTCATACAAGATGCTGGTAAGCGGAACCATGATTTCTGGAGAAGTTTTAACGCCTTTTTTCTTTAAATCCAAAGCGGCTTCAAGAATAGCCCGGGTTTGCATTTCCGTGATTTCGGGATACAAATTACCCAAGCGGCAACCGCGAAGTCCCAACATCGGATTTTGTTCCAATAAGTCTTCTACCCGATTATGAATTTCTTCATACGATAAACCCATTACTTCGGCCATTTCTTTTTGTCCTTTTTCATCGTGAGGAACAAATTCATGGAGAGGCGGATCCAATAAACGAACCGTTACCGGAAGTCCTTCCATCGCTTCGAAAATACCGACAAAATCGGCGCGTTGCAACGGCAGTAATTTTTCCAAGGCTTTCCGACGTCCGGCTTCATCTTTCGCCAGAATCATTTCACGCATGGCAATGATTTTACCTCCTTCGAAAAACATGTGTTCCGTCCGGCACAGCCCGATACCTTGAGCGCCGAAATTGCGGGCAACTTTGGCGTCTTTCGGAGTATCAGCGTTCGTACGCACTTTCAGACGGGCGTATTTATCGGTTAATTTCATTAATTTGCCGAAATCGCCGCTCAACTCGGCTTCTTGCGTTTCTATTTTTCCGGCATATACCAAACCCGTCGAACCGTTTAATGAAATCCAATCGCCTTCATTCATCGTTTTATTGCCGATGATCATTTTCTTGGTTTTATAATCAATTTGCACTCCGTTGACAGCCGATACGCAGCATTTTCCCATACCGCGAGCCACGACGGCCGCATGAGAAGTCATCCCTCCGCGAGCGGTCATAATACCTTCCGCAGCAGCCATACCGCGCAAATCTTCCGGAGAAGTTTCGATACGACAGAGTACAACCTTTTCACCGCGTTTCACCCATTCTTCGGCGTCGTCGGCATGGAATACCACTTTACCGGTAGCGGCGCCGGGAGAAGCCGGCAAACCTTTAGCAATCGGTTTTACCTCCGCCAAAGCTGATTTTTTGAATACCGGGTGAAGCAATTCGTCCAATTTTTCCGGCTCTTGACGTAACAAAGCCTTTTTTTCATCAATGGTTCCCTGTTCTAACATTTCCATGGCAATACGTACCATAGCGGCGCCGGTACGTTTACCGGTACGGGTTTGCAACATCCATAATTTACCGTTTTGAATGGTAAATTCGATGTCTTGCATATCTTTGAAATAATCTTCCAACTTTTGTTGAGTCGCAATCAAATCTTTGGCGCATTCCGGCATGGATTCTTCAAGCGAAGGATATTTCGAGGCTCTTTCTGCTTCGGAAATTCCCTGTTGAGCGGCCCAACGACGGGAACCTTCAAGCGTGATTTGTTGAGGCGTGCGGATACCGGCTACAACATCTTCTCCTTGTGCATTAATCAAGTATTCGCCGTTAAAAATATCTTCTCCCGTTGCCGCATCGCGAGTGAAAGCGACGCCCGTAGCGGAGGTTTGTCCCATGTTTCCGAAAACCATCGCTTGTACATTGACGGCGGTTCCCCACTCTTCCGGAATGCGGTACATTTGACGATATACAATGGCGCGTTCGTTCATCCAAGAGTCGAATACGGCGCATATAGCTCCCCAAAGTTGTTCCCACGGAGAATCGGGAAAATCTTTTCCCGTTTGTTTTTTAACCGCCGCTTTAAATTTGACTACCAATTCCTTTAAGTCATCAACAGTTAACGCCGTATCTAATTCTACGCCGCGCGCTTTTTTTACTTCTTCCATGATGGCTTCAAACGGATCAATTTCCGTTTTGGAAGTCGGTTTCATGCCTAATACCACATCGCCGTACATTTGTACAAAGCGACGATAGGAATCCCATGCAAAACGCGGATTTCCGGATTTTTTAGCAACCCCTTCGACTGCTTTATCGTTCATACCTAAGTTTAATACCGTATCCATCATGCCCGGCATGGAAACGCGCGCTCCGGAGCGTACCGAAACCAAACAAGGATTATTTCCGTCCCCGAAATTGGTTCCCGTCGCTTTTTCCACTTCGCGGATTGCCGCTTCAACGTCCGATTTGATTAATTTAATAACAGCATCTTTACCCGATTGGTTATATTCCGTACAGACTTCAGTTGTGATGGTAAATCCCGGAGGAACGGGGACCCCGATTAAATTCATCTCAGCCAAGTTAGCTCCTTTTCCTCCCAGCAAATTCTTCATGTCTGCACGTCCTTCGGCTTGTCCGTTACCGAACAAGTAAACTCTCTTTTTGTCCATAAAATTATCGTTTATTGTTTATATATGTGTTTATAATGTTTCAAAAATACTGCAAATATACATGATATATTTGAATTTTATACACGGGTGAAGTAAAAAAAAATATCCTCAAAGCCTGTTATTTCATTTATAAAACGAAATAACAGAACTTTTTAGATATTTTCAATAAAATTTATAGAAATGCAAAAATTTTTTCGACAATAACCTTCTATTTGCCTTTAAAATACCGATTGTACAAACCTTCAAATCCTCTGCCATGACGAGCTTCATCTCTCGCCATTTCGTGCACGGTATCGTGGATAGCGTCCAGATTTTGTTGTTTGGCCAATGTGGCAATCCGTTTTTTGTCGGCACAAGCGCCGGCTTCGGCGTGCATCCGTTTTTCCAAATTGGTTTTCGTATCCCAAACCATTTCACCGAGCAATTCGGCAAATCGGGCACAGTGGTCGGCTTCTTCAAACGCATAGCGTTTAAAAGCATCCGCTATTTCGGGATAACCTTCCCTGTCGGCTTGGCGACTCATCGCGATATACATGCCAACCTCGGTTGCCTCACCCATAAAATGAGCTTGCAGTCCTTCCCAAATTACCGGATCAACTCCTTTGGCTACTCCGATTACGTGTTCATCGGTAAAGGTCAAAGCGTTATCGCTTTCTACCAATTCTCTAAATTTGTCTTTCGGCGCTTTACATTGCGGACACTTTTCGGGAGCTTCATTCCCTTCGTGAACATAACCGCATACTGTACAAATCCATTTCTTTTTCATCACATAAAAATTTAAATTGTTTATAATCTAATAAAAATCAGTTTGCATTTTGAACGATTATATCTTTGCATTGCCTGCAATACCCTTTGTAATACACTTGATAATCTGTCACGATAAAATCTTCGGAATCCTTGATTTCGAAAATTGAATCGTCTTTTATCGGAAAATCATACACGCGACCGCATCGTTTACATTTAAAATGGGCGTGAACGGAAATGTCGGCATCATAGCGAATGTTTTTTTCATCAATGCTAATTGCTTGAATAACGCCTTGTTCCTCCAACAATTTTAATGTATTATAGACCGTTGTCTTTGATAAAGTAGGTATAGAAGGGTATAAATCATTAAAAATAACATCTGCTGTCGGATGCGTAAAGTGCTCCATCAAGTATTCCAAAATGGCGATACGTTGTAAAGAAGGCTTTACGCCAAATTTCGACAACCGATTTCCAACCTCTATCTTTGTATTCATTTTTAATTTGTAATTATTACAATAATAATCTGAATACAAAATTACAATTATTATTTTATTCCACCAAATGTTTTTTGAATTTTTAATATATTTTAGTATATAATACAGATATAAAGCCATTTTTAAAAATTACCGGTAATAAAAAAAGCCGCAAGATTTGAATAATACTATTTAAATCTTGCGACCTTACGTTTGTTTTAGCAAAAAGATTATTGAATGGTCTTCTTTATTTCTTCCACAATTTATTCATTTCTTCCAAGGTTTTTCCTTTGGTTTCCGGCACCATTTTCCACACAAATACGGCAGAAAGTACCGCCATCAATCCATAGAAACCGTAGGTCATTCCTCCGCTAAATTCCATCATGGACGGGTAAGTGGACGAAATCAAGTAATTGGCAGCCCATTGCGCCGCTACGGCAATGGCAACCGCCTGTCCTCTAATTTTATTCGGGAAAATCTCCGAAATCAACACCCAACAAATCGGTCCCCACGACATCATGAAAGAAGCCGTATAGATAATAATGAATACCAAAGTGCTGATACCGATAATGTTGTTGAATGATAACGCCGAAATGGCGAACATACCGATAGCCATACCGATCGAACCGGTTATCAACAAGGGTTTTCTACCCCATTTATCAACCGTCATAATAGCTACAACCGTAAATATTACGTTTACCAACCCCATGATAATCGTTTGCAACATGGACGCGTCTTTGGCGGCTCCCATGCTCTCGAAAATACGGGGCGCATAGTATAGAGCAACATTAATTCCTACAAATTGCTGAAAAACGGACAGTAAAATACCGATGATAATAACTACCTTTCCGTAAGAAAAGATACTTGCATGGGTTGTTTCGGTAACCGTTTCCTTGATTTCCATCAAAATCTTTTTTGCTTTCTCTTTGTTATTCATGATTTTAGACAATACGCCCAAGGCTTTTTCGTCTTGTTTGACCATGGTCAGATACCGAGGCGTTTCCGGTACGCAAAGTACCAACAATCCGAAAAGTCCTGCCGGAATAGCTTCCGAAATGAACATGCGTCGCCATCCGATGTCATTGATCCATTCAATGGTTTCTCCGTTGGCGATTCCCCAGTTCACAAAGTAAACGACCAGCATACCGAAAATAATAGCGAATTGGTTCCATGAAACCAAACGTCCGCGAATATCGGCAGGCGCAATTTCTCCGATATACATCGGACAGACGGCAGAGGCCAAGCCTACGCCTATTCCGCCGATGATACGGTAGAAATTAAACATCAAAAGTAATCCCATAGTTGGTTTGCCGTAGGTAAAAAACAGCGCTTCGGGATAGCCCGAACCTACTGCCGACAGAAAGAAAAGAACGGCGGCTGCAAGTAGCGATTTCCTACGTCCCAAACGATTGGAAAAGAATCCGGATATAGCGCCTCCTATAATGCAACCGATTAATGCGCTCGAGACCGTTGCTCCATGTATAAATGTGCTTAATCCCAAGGGCTTGATTAAAAATGCTTGGATTGATTTTTCCGCTCCCGAAATAACTGCCGTATCGTATCCGAACAGTAATCCACCCAAAGTAGCAACTAAGGTAATACCAATGATATAGGTTAAATTATAATTTTTGCTCATCAGACATACATGCTAACGATAGACTCATACAGTTCTTGTTTTCCGCTGATTTGAACCGGTTCGCCTTTCGATTTCGCATATTGTACCAAATCTTCGAGTGATAATCGACCTTCTTCGAATTTCTTGCCTTCGCCGGAATCAAATGAAGCATAACGGTCTTTCAGCATTTTAGGATAAGGCGATTTTTCCAAGATAGCGGCGGCGGCTTCCAATGCCCGTGCAAAAGTATCCATACCGGCGATATGTGCAATGAAAATATCATCCAAATCCGTAGAGCTGCGACGGGTTTTGGCGTCGAAATTCGTACCGCCACCTTGCAAACCGCCGTTTTTCAAAATAACCAACAAGGCTTGAGTGAGTTCAAAGGAATCAATGGGGAATTGGTCGGTATCCCAACCGTTTTGATAATCGCCGCGATTGGCATCAATAGAACCCAACATTCCGGCGTCGGCTGCGCATTGCAGTTCATGTTCAAACGTATGACCCGCCAATGTGGCATGATTAACTTCAATATTCAATTTGAAATCTTTATCCAAACCGTGAGCGCGCAGGAAGCCGATAACCGTTTCCGCATCCGCATCGTATTGATGCTTGGTCGGTTCCATCGGTTTCGGTTCAATCAGGAAGTTACCTTTGAAACCTTTGGAACGGGCATAATCGCGAGCTGCGGTTAACAACTTGGCCAGATGTTCTTTTTCCCGTTTCATGTCGGTATTCAACAGCGAATAGTAGCCTTCGCGACCGCCCCAGAATACATAATTTTGTCCTCCGAGTTCAATCGTAGCATCCAAAGCGTTCTTGAGTTGAACGGCAACGCGGGCTACCACATTGAAATCGGGATTCGTACCGGCGCCGTTCGTGTAGCGTTTGTGACTGAATACGTTCGCCGTACCCCACAACAATTTGATTCCGGTTTCCGCTTGTTTTTGTTTCGCATAAGCGACAATAGCCTTCATGTGGGCTTCGTAATCTTCAATCGAATCGCCTTCTGCAATCAAATCCACGTCGTGGAAACAATAGTATTCGATGCCGACTTTTTGCATAAATTCAAAACCGGCGTCCATTTTTTGTTTAGCGATTTCCAAAGCGGATGCGCCTTTTGACCAAGGGAATGATTTGGTTCCGGGACCGAAGGGGTCGCCTCCGTCGGCGCAAAGGGTATGCCACCACGCCATGGAGAATTTGAACCAATCTTTCATTTTTTTACCAAACACTACTTTTTCGGCATCGTAATAACGAAATGCCAACGGATTTCTACTGTCTTTTCCTTCGAATTTAATTTTCCCGATTTTGGGGAAGTACTCTTTTGTTGCCATAGTTTTTTTTTAATTTTATTTAATAATGAAATTTATCTTTAGGGCAACCGGTAACCGGGAACCGGGAACCGGATTGACCGATTTTTATTCTTTCGTACGATATTGAATTAATTTATAAAGCATACTTGATATTTTCTTAGATTGTTCTAATAATTCCGACCCATCATTTTTTGATAAATAATCTAATTTCAGAGCTAAATAAATCTGTGTCCTTACTTCTCCACACGACGCTTTTGCTATATATAAAAATTGAACAAACTCTTTATCCGTTTTTCGTTCATATCCTTCCGCTATATTCGAAGGTATTGAAACGGCAGCTCTTTGAATTTGGTCTTTCAATCCGTAATCTTTACATAATTTGAACTTATTATATACGGAAACAACAAAATTCATAGCTTCTTTCCATACAATCAAATCTTCAAATTTAGCTACTGAAGTTTCTTTCATACATAAAAACATTCACTAACCGGTAACCGGTTACCGGTAGCCGGTTACCGTGTACCCAAACATTGTTTCCATCGGTGGTACGCTTCTTGATATTGAGCAGATAATTTCAATTCCGGTTCAATGACAGCCAATCTTTCGAGCGAAGCAAACGCTTCTGTATTATCTTTGTAAATACCGGCGCCGATACCGGCGCCTTTGGCCGCTCCGGCAGCTCCATCGGTGTCATACAATTCGATGGTTGCTCCGCTGATGCTTGCCAATGTTTGACGGAAAATCGGACTCATGAACATATTGGCATTTCCTGCCCGGATGACACGGATATCCATTCCCATTGCTTTCATGATTTCCATGCCGTATTGGAACGAAAAAACAATGCCTTCTTGAGCCGCGCGCAACAGATCTTGCTGACTGTGAATATTGAAATTAATGCCGTGAATGGAGCATCCGGTTTCTTTATTTTCCAGAATACGCTCGGCGCCGTTACCGAAAGGAATAATCGAAAGACCTCTGCTGCCGACGGGCGATTGAGAAGCCAAACGGTCCATGTCTTTGTAGGATATTCCCGAAGCAACCATGTTTCGTTTCATCCACGAATTTAAAATCCCGGTACCGTTGATACACAGCAAAACGCCCAGACGGATTTGTTTCGGCGTGTGATTCACATGGGCAAAGGTATTGACGCGCGATAGAGGATCGTAGTTCACTTGTCCCAGCACGCCGTAAACCACGCCGGAAGTTCCTGCAGTCGAAGCAATCTCACCCGGATTGAATACGTTCAGCGAAAGTGCATTGTTGGGCTGGTCGCCGGCGCGGTAGCAAACCGGAGTTCCTTTTTTCAACCCCAATTCTTTGGCTGCTTCGGCCGATACCACTCCTTGTATGCCGAAAGTCGGCTTAATATCTGGAATAAAATTTTTATCGAACCCGAAATATTGCATTATTTCTTCAGACAGGCAATTTTTCTTAAAATCCCAGAAAATACCTTCCGATAAACCTTCTACAGTTGTTACGATGTCACCGGTCAAACGCATACCGATATAATCGCCCGGAAGCATCAGTTTGTCTGTTTGTTCATACACTTTGGGTTCGTTTTCTTTCACCCAAGCCAGTTTGGCTGCCGTGAAATTTCCCGGTGAATTGAGTAAATGCGACAAGCATTGTTCTTTCCCGATAACGGTAAACGCTTTTTCGCCATACGGTACCGCCCGACTGTCGCACCAGATAATTGCCGGACGAAGTACTTTCTTGTTCTTGTCAACCAAAACCAAACCGTGCATCTGCCATGAAATACCAATCGCTTTTATTTCATCGCTGTTGATACCGGATTGATTTTTAACCGATTCAAATGCTGATTTCAAGTTTGCCCACCACGATTCCGGTTCCTGTTCGGCCCAACCCGGTTTTTTGGCGATAATCTGCATTTCTGCTTTCGGGAAGAAATCTTGTGCAATGATTTTTCCCGATTCGACTTCCGTTAAACATGCTTTTACGGAAGAACTTCCTACATCAAAACCTAAGAGATACATATTTTAAATTATGAATTATGAATTATGAATTTTTTATGGTACATATTGTTATTTCTGTTATTTAGTCAACCGTATTTTTTTCTTTTATTGTATGCTACACGATCGAATTTGTAATACCTTGCGGCACGGTGTTTAACGTTTTCCTGATATTCATCCAAAGGAAGAACGAAGGGCATCTGGTTCATCTTTTTATGAAAATTACGAGCATCGAACTTCCGGTTGTGAATGGCTTCATACAAAAGTCGTAATTCGGTTGCCGTGAATTTTACGGGCAATAATTCAAATAAAATTACCGGATCGTTTTCTACCCAATTTCTGATTTCTTTCAGCGACTCTTCCACAATTTGATTGTGGTCGAAAGGCATCAGCGGCAGTTGGCCGACCGAAATCCATTCCACGGCTTTGTATTTGGAGGCTACATTCAATTTACGAGTAATCTTACACAGTGAAATATAAGCAATCGTAATTAAACGATCAATTGAATTATGATAGGCATATTCCAACCACTCGGCGTCTTCTTTATCTGCTATGCGTTTAGGCGACGTAAATGCCTTGAATTGCTTCAGAGTCATCTTATGAATCCCTGTCAATTCATTCAACACCCGGTTAGCCGCCGCATCGGCATCCTCCGGTTGATAAATCAGACTTCCCGGCAATTTAAATCCTTTCCGGTCAGAATCAAGCGAATTGCGTCGAACCACTAAAACATACAACTGATTTTTGTCGAATCCGAATACCACACAATCAACCGAAACAAATGTCTGCATGTACAGTAAATCCATAAAACATTATTTGACGACAAATATACTTCTTTTTTTGCATAAATACAAAATAATGCAAAATAATTTTTACAATAAATTGAACAACAATTTATTAAATATCATATATAATACATTAAGTATTTTTGACTTATCGTATAAAATACGTTAAGTATTAACCAAATAAGGAAATTTTTCCGGCTATAGGAATGAATAAAATTTACACAATAAAAACAGCTAAAATGCAGTTTAAACCAATAAATCAAAAAATTAAAAAGACATGAAGAACTTTTTTTTAATTATCTGCGCTTGTTTTTTTATTCTCGGTACGGGAATGAACGCTTGTAAATCGCAGGAAACAGCCAAGCAGGAAGCCGGCAAACCGGCATCCGTAATTTCATCAACGAAGACAGACGAAATTTTAGGCGATAAAAAATGGAAATTGTTTGAAATAAACGGTATTGCAATTTCCGAAATGAAACCGCAGCCGACTATAGAAGCTTTCATGACGTTTAATGTCACTGAAAACCGGGTCTCCGGAAACAGCGGATGCAATGATTTTGCCGGAACTTACAAAATCGGACCGGATAACCGATTAAATTTTTCGGGCATGATTTCTACCCGGAAGATGTGTATGGATAATATGACTGTTGAAGATGAAATGAATAAAATATTTCAAGCGGTAGATAACTACACGTTGCAAGACGGCATCTTGAGTTTGAATCAAGCACAAACGCCTTTGGCTCGATTTACGGCAGAATAAAATTATCGGGGGATTTCGCAAGCATGGGGTGGCAGACTCTCAAGACAGCTTCCTCTCCTAAATTTCCAAAGCTGCATAATAATTGTAATCCCTCACGATGGTTTCCAAAAATTTCCGATCGTCGAGATTCGATTCGACCGCTAATATTTCTTTCACTTTATTTGCCAATTCGGCGACAGATGCGCTGACTGCACTTTTATTTTTAGGCTCAATCAATAAATTGGTTATGAAAGCGATTTGACCGGCGGTTAAACGATCAACATGAAAAAAAGCGGGTTCGTAATTGTCCGAAAATTCGTAATAACTTTCATCCAAATCGAAAGTTAACGAAGGATCGGTTTTCACGACAACGGTTCCGGCCGCCATATCTCCCAAACGTTGGTGATTTTTGGATAAAAGGATGAACAAAGTTCCGACGCTTCCCCAAAGAAACAGATCAATCGGCAACAGGAGCCATCTTAAAAAATAGGAACCTATTCCGGGAATCGAGCCGTCGCTTTTGGTTACTTTGATTTTTACAATCATTTTTCCCGGCGTTTTTCCGCCCAACACGGATTCAAAAATGAAATGATAACCGAGCGCCGGCAGCCAAAGTAAAAAAAACAAAATGAGTATCTCATCGGAATACAATTGCTTCTTTACTGTTTTCCACATTAAAAAGATAAAAAAGAAATAGGCGATAACAAAGAAATAATCCAACAAAAGCGCTCCTGCTCGTTGCAATATTGTTGCCGACTGATACCGGATAATTACATTTTGCCCCGTTAATATATCAATGGATTCCATTTTTTAATACGATCACTCGTACTTTAACCATTCATTGAAGCCAAAAATTCTTCGTTACTGTAGGTCTTTTCTAAACGATCTTTTACAAATTCCATTGCTTCCAAGCTGTTCATATCAGCTAAGTATTTACGGAGAATCCACATATGATTGATGGCATCGCGATCTTGCAATAAATCCTCGCGACGGGTACTGGAGGCAATAATGTCAACTGCCGGATAAATTCGTTTGTTTGAAAGCTTACGATCCAACTGCAATTCCATATTGCCGGTTCCCTTAAATTCTTCGAAAATAACATCGTCCATTTTCGATCCGGTATCTGTTAGAGCGGTGGCGATGATGGTTAATGAACCTCCGTTTTCGATATTCCGAGCCGCTCCGAAAAATCGCTTGGGCTTTTGTAAAGCATTAGCGTCAACTCCTCCCGATAAAACTTTTCCGGAAGCCGGTTGCACCGTATTATAAGCGCGCGCCAAGCGTGTGATAGAATCCAATAAAATTACGACGTCGTGACCGCATTCGACCATGCGTTTCGCTTTGCTTAAAACAATTTCGGCGATTTTCACATGCCTGTCGGCCGGCTCGTCGAAGGTAGAGGCAATCACTTCCGCATCCACGCTTCGCTGCATATCGGTTACTTCTTCCGGTCGTTCATCAATCAATAATACAATCATATATACTTCCGGATGATTCCAAGCGATGGAATTGGCGATGTCTTTCAACAACATGGTTTTTCCGGTTTTCGGTTGCGCGACAATCAGTCCGCGTTGACCTTTTCCGATCGGAGAAAATAAATCCACTACCCTCGGAGAAATTCTGTCAATCACTTTCGGACTCATACTTGCCGTCAAACGAAAACGTTCGTCCGGAAACAGCGGAGTCAGATGATCAAAAGGAACCCGGTCGCGTACTTCTTCCGGATGAAGACCATTGATTAAATCCACTTTAACCAACGGAAAGAATTTTTCTCCTTCTTTAGGCGGACGAATAGGGCCTTCCACCACGTCGCCGGTACGTAATCCGAATAATTTAATCTGAGATTGGGAAACATAAATATCATCTGCCGAAGGCAAATAATTGTAATCCGAAGAACGCAAAAATCCATATCCTTCTTGAATAATTTCCAATACGCCTGTTCCGATTAAAATTCCCTCAAACTCATAGGCTTTGTCTTTGACGCCATTTACATTTCCGCTGTTGGAATTTTTATTTACATTGAATCCGTTCTTTTGCGCCGATTGCTGATTCGATTGATTCGGTTGATTGGGTTGATTCGAATGAGATTGCTTGGGTTGCGGGGTTTTAGACGTAAACAAAATCTCGTCCATTACGCTTTTCACTTCCGGATTGTGACGGAAAACGAGTTTACCCGGAGCAGTATTTTCTTCTTTCGGTAATTCCTTTTTGGTTTGCGATTCCGTTGAAGGAGGTTCCGGCTCGATTATTTCTTTTTCCGGTTCCGGAGAAGGTATCGGAGCCGGAGAAACGGGATTCACTTGAACCGGCGCCGGATTTTCAATACGCGCTCTTTTTTTCCTTTTTTCAGTCGGTTCTGCTTGAACCGTTATTTCTTTCTTCGGTTGAACCGGTTCCGGTTGTTGAATCAACTCGATTTCCGGTTGTTGTTCTTGTTGTTTCGGTTGTTCCTGTTGTTTCGGCGCTTCTTTCATCGCCTCCGGTTCTTTTTTCTTTTTTTCGACTTTTACCTCTTTCTTTTTCAGAATCTTTTTTTGCGGTTCCGGACTTGGAGCGGGAGCCGCTTTTTCTTTTTTAACTTCCTCAGTCGGAGCAATTGTTTCCGGTTTAGTTTCTTTTTTCGGTTGCAATTTATCTCCTTTGGGTCGCCGTCCGCGACGCTTCTGTAAAACGCCTTCGTTGTTCTTCCCAGTTGACGTTTGTAAGGCTGCGTTAACTATCGCCTGTTGATCAAGGATTTGATAAATTAAAGCGTCTTTATTTGACTTTTCGACTTTTTTCAAGCCTAATTCTTTAGCCAAAGCAATCAGATTGCTTTGATCCATTTCTTTTAATTGCAAAATAGTATATTTCTGCATAAAATAAATTAATAAATTATTATTTGAATAGCAATAAAAAACCGTTTTGAGTTGAAATACATCACATACTAATTGAGAGTAGCAAATAGAATGTATTATATTTTTTGATTATTTGGATTATTTACTACAAATGGGTTATTTTCGATGCAAAAGTAAATAAAAACTTTTGTATTCCAAATAAAATTCATAAAAGTTTTAAAATATAGCGCTTTTTTGTGGCATTATTAACTTTAAATCGTTCATCTATACGATGATTTACCACCCAAACAATCGCTTTACCGGATACAAGAATCCATGTTTTCTCTTTTTGCATCCTGTTGAATTTGTGATTTGTAAAAAAATCGCTTAACTTTTGAAAGTTCTTCATCCCTATCGGCATAAATTTATCGCCGATCTTCCATCGCCGAAGCATTAAAGGGAATTGAAGTTTATCGTAGTCCAAACAAGCCGTATTTGCATTTTTATCAATAGCGGTATTCGTATCATTTGTCCGGAGACTGATTTCCATTCGGAAAGGAGATTCCAAAAACGTATCATTCACTTGAATAAAATATTCCTTTTTTTCTTCCCGGACAATAGGCGAAAGAAGAAATTCATCCCGATTTTTCACTATGTAATGTTCCGGCGCATAAAACAGTTTTCCGGGCTGACTATCCATCGCATTACAGATTTCCCGGATAACTTCTTTTCCAAAATCGTATCTCTTTAATAATTCAAACAAAACAGATTCGGGCGAAGGAAATGTTTTCAACAACGGAATGGAAATACTTCCTTTCTCCGGATGATATACGACTTGAATCGCTTTTTCAATTTCTTTCTCATAGATTCTATTTGTTTCATTCAGATTATCCATGGTTTGGACAATCGCTTCCCGAACCGACGGGTTAATCGTTTCCAAAAGCGGGATTACTTGCAAACGGATTTTGTTTCGAACTGGGTCGTCTTGTTCATTACTCGAATCGGTAATAAAAGGAAGATTTTTCGCTTGAACGTATTGAAGAATTTCTTTTTTGGAAACGCAAAGCAAAGGACGGACAAGGTATCCCGTTTGCGGTTGAATACCGGTCAAACCCTTGATACCCGTTCCGCGAATTAAATTGAGAAGCAGCGTTTCAATGCTGTCGTCCCGGTGATGAGCGACTGCAATTGCATCCGCTTGACGATTTTCTCTCAATTCGGCAAACCATTGGTAGCGTAAATCACGGGCAGCCATTTCGACGGATATTCCCCGTTGTTTCGCGACAACTTTTGTATTAAAATCCTGTTTGAAAAAAGGCAGGCTCAATGAAGCGGCGAAATCGGAGGCAAAGCGTTCATCCCGTTCGGATTCTTCTCCCCGCAAATGAAAATTACAATGTGCAACGATACAAAAGTATCCGAGATTATGCAAAATATGCAAGAGCGCCACGGAATCTGCTCCCCCGCTCAAGCCGACAATGATTGTGTCGCCGACATTCAACAGCTTTCCCTTTTCTATGTAGTTTTGTATTTTTTGTATCATGTCTGGCGATTTGGAAGACAATTGCGAAGCGCTTTGACCGCCGTGCGTATCCAAGGGCGACTTCCTTTTGAGATTGTAAAATAAGGGATTTGAATAGCGCCGAATGAGCGAAAGACACGCTCTACGCCCGGTATCATGGAACCTTCGAAATCGAACGAGGCGGAAATATTCGATACTGCGCGGATCGCTTCAGATAAAACAAAAAGATGGGCGCCCGATTTTCGTCCGATCGAATCGCTTCCTCCGGCAATGTAATACGCACAGTTTTTCTGTATTACGACGAAAACGGCGGCATGCAACTTTCCGGACGGATCAAAAGCGCCCCAAATATTTCCTTGATTTCTTGCATAAGACGTTTCAATCAATCGCCGCAATATTTCGGGTTGATACGCTTTTTTCCCTTGCCGTTTGTAGGTTTCAGCATTTATTTCCAAAAACAAATCCGCCGGAAGTCGTGATTTAATTTCCATTTGATACTTTGTCCGAGCTTTATGTATATTTTGACGGATATCATAGCTCCGTTTTTTTTCTATTTCGGCGAAGTTCCGTATATCCGGCAATATATAACTGTATCGGGTCGTTTGACGATAACCTTTCCAATAAAAAGGTAGCCAATCCGTAAACGAATAGTGAAAATTCTGAATGAAATAGGTATGTTCCGGTAAATTCCGAATCAATTGTTCGCAAATGTTTTGTTTTCGCAGTAAATTCTTGGAATAATTTTCTTTCTCGAAATTCGGATTAAACCAAATGCCCAGGGTCTGCGTAAAAGCCGGCATGGTGATTCCCTTTTTATAAGGAGTATAAAAAGGAAAAGTCGCTTCGATTGCTTCCGAACAACCTTCAGAAAAATACAACAGAACATCCCATTTATTTTCCCCGCAAACGCAATCCAACCACCAATCCCTTGAATAAATAGGAATGGACGGTTCTCGGATGCACAGCTCTCGGTATCGCTCTTTATCGGTCATGAAAGAAAATTTCGGTAAATTTACGTTTTTTTTCTTGGTTATTGTTTACCTTTGCGAGCAAATCTTTTTTTAACATCGTAAATCAGATATAATCAGCATATAAAAACAATAAGAAGACGAACGTTGCTAAGCGATTCGCCGATAGTGTGTCGGGCAACAATATTAAACCGGTTATTAATCATCCTAAAAAGGATACAAAAAAATTTTAGAAATGAGTATTTATAATAAAATAAAAACCTATTTACAGCAACGGCTTACGGTTGAACAAGGCGATGTTTTAAGAAAAACGATAGCAAATTTATTGGCGCCGTTTGTTTCAAGCAATTTGACGTTATTGGCAAGATTATATAAATCAGATAAAGCAGAATTTCATTGGTACACATCGCATTACATGAACCATTTTCGGAATTTCAGAAACAAAAAAATAAAACTTCTTGAAATTGGCGTCGGCGGATATGAAAATCCAAAGGCCGGTGGAAATTCTTTAAGAATGTGGAAGAAGTATTTTCCTTTTGGAAAAATATATTCTATTGATATTTATGATAAATCGGCTTTACAGGAAAACCGTATCAAAATTTATCAGGGAAGTCAAGTTGACAGCGTATTTTTGAAAAAAATAACCGAAACAATCGGTCCTTTGGATATAATAATAGATGATGGAAGTCATCTGAATGAACATATTATTGAAACGTTTAAAATACTTTTCCCAAAATTAAAAGAGGGTGGAGTGTATGCGATAGAGGACATACAAACCTCCTATTGGGAGGATTACGGAGGAGACAGTAAAAACTTGAATAATTCCAAAACAGCAATGAATTTTTTGAAAAGTCTCACGGATTGTTTAAATCACCAAGAAATAATTGATGAAAATTACAGGGAAAGTTATTTTGATAAAAAAATAGTTTCAATACATTTTTATCATAATTTAGTATTTATCCATAAAGGAGATAACAATGAAAAATCAAATATTGTAAATGACCATAAGAAACTATGAAAATTTGTTGCCCTTTCAACGGTAGGTATCTGACTTGAGTTTGGCATTAAAACGATATACCTGTATGATGAAAAGCCGATTATTAATACTTGTTTCATTTGCAATATCCACGTTCTTTGCATATTCGCAAAATGTGAAATTCTATAGTATGAATGATATGTACGGAATTTCCATGCGGGAAACAACATCGGTATGCAAAGACAATAACGGATTTATCTGGGTTTCTTCCAAAACGGGGATTCTTCGAATTGCTGGGGATGACCACCGCGTTTATCAATTACCTTTTCAAACGGTTAATGTTCTATGGGTTAAATTAGTTTATAAAAATTCGGTTCTTCTTGCTTATTCCTATAATGGACAAGTATTTCGTTATAATCCGGTGTACGACCGCTTCGATTTTTTGTTTGATATGGATTCGCAATTGAACG
>JGI24699J35502_11134094_pt1 | contig 30062 bp, 31 predicted proteins | sample TergutMp193P4_FD_35502 | JGI IMG/M metagenome (IMG submission 35502)
AATACCGTCATTGCGGTTATGGCAAGGGAAATAACCGTATCTTTTAAATCGCCCGGTATGATGATTATGAGCCTTGCGATGCCCATTATGTTTATGGGAATGATAGGCGGTAATCTGTCGCAAAATATGGCGAGCGGGCTGGGATTCGGGTTTGGAAAATTTATGTTGGTCGGGATGCTGGTCAATATGCTGTTTATGGTAACTTGTACGGGCATGTCATCTTTGGTAGATGACCATGAAACCGATTTCAATCAAGAAATGCTTGTATCTCCGGTTTCGCGTTATTCGCTTGTCGTAGGTAAGATTTTTGGCGCATCGTTCGGCGCGATAGTCAGTATGGCGGGAACGCTGATCGTCGGGTTTATCATGGGAATAACATTGTCCCCGGTACGGCTCCTTATGATTCTTGTCCTCTCGCCGTTGGTGTGCCTTGCTGGCGGAGCGATGTCAATGATTTTAATCGGATTGATCAAAAGCAGAAAAACGGCGAATTTTGCCGTTATGTTGATTACGATGCCGCAGATGTTTTTATCGGGCGCCATTGTCCCAATCAATCATTCAACCGGCGTGTTGATGATTCTCAGCCGCCTCATGCCCATGACTTATTGTCTTGACCTCACCCGTGCCGTCGTTTATTCGGGGACGGAGGAATACAAAAGCGTAGTCATATTCAATCCGATTGTGAATTTTACGGCAATTGCCTTACTGACAACAGTATGCTTGATTATCGGCACATTCTTTTATGCGCAATCCGAGAGAAACAGATAATCGGTAACATTTATTTTATAGCCATTATTACGCCGAATTTCATAAAGCCGTAGATACATTCAACCGTTTCAAATCCGCTGCTTTTCAGCAATTTGATTGTTTCCCGGATTGTATTTTCTTTATCCAGCGCTCTACGTTCTCTCCCTCTTGACTTCTCCTCCGGCGACATTCCGCTGCAATCAATATAGTTCTGCCACCATTCTTCATACAAATTATTGATGGTTTCCGTCTCTCCGACAAATTGATCCAAATTGATGAAGCATCCGGCTTTATCCAATTTTTTGTAAATAGTATTATACAATGCGGCTTTGTCGTTGTTTTCCAAATGATGGATGGACAGCGCAGAACATATTAAATCGCAATTTTCTACGGGAATGTCTTCAACATAATCGGATTCCATAAACTCAAAGTTGTTCAGTCCCTTGAATCTTTCCGCTGCGATTTTCAGCATATCTTTGGAAATATCAATTAAAACGTAATGCGCTTGGGGATATAACTCATAAATCTCTTTTGTCAACAAACCGGTTCCGGCGCCCAAATCAACAATTGTTTTGAAATCATCTCTGTAATATTTTAATAAAGAGATTGATCTTTGGTAAAAATCGTCATAGCAGGGAATAAAACACTTTCTTTGATTGTCGTACTTTCGGGCTATGAAATTAAATTGTTCTTGAATCTTATTGATGTCCATTGATTTTATGACATTAAAAGTTTAAATCCGGAACAAAGTTCAACCATTTTTATTGAAAAAGCAAATGAATATCGAAATATTTTGGACTGCAAAAAATGTTTTCTACCTTTGTTTACAGATGCGAAAAAAATTAAAGTAAAAAATAATATTTATAATTCATAATTCATAACTAATGACTTCTTCAATATACACGGTACTTTTACTGATTGCATCCAATATTTTCATGACTCTTGCATGGTACGGTCATTTGCGTTTAAATGAGTTTACCCGATTTCGTTCTTTACCTTTGATAATTATAATTTTATTTAGTTGGGGTATCGCCTTTTTTGAATACTGTTGCCAAGTCCCCGCCAACAGAATCGGCTACAAAGGCGACGGAGGACCGTTCACTTTGATACAACTGAAAATAATTCAAGAAGTGGTCAGCTTGAGCGTTTTTGTCGTTATTACGACGTTCTTGTTCCGTACGGAAACTTTTCGTTGGAACCACATTTTAGCATTTATCCTGATTGTTTGTGCCGTATATTTGGTATTTAAAAAATAAAAATGCCGCTGCTTGTAACATCCTCTTTGATTCAATTAACCGTTATTCTAAACCTTTTGCCGACTCGCTGATTTTTTTTACCTTTGCGTTATGGTTGAACGAAAGTGGACGGATTGGCTGCCGACAACTCGAAAAGAAGTAGAGTTGCGCGGATGGGAATGCTTGGATGTAATTCTTTTTTCGGGCGATGCTTATGTGGATCATCCTTCTTTCGGAGCGGCGGTGATCGGGCGCACTCTGGAAGCGATGGGGCTAAAGGTTGCCATTGTTCCCCAACCCAATTGGCAAGACGACGGACGGGATTTCAAGAAGCTGGGACGTCCTCGTCTTTTTTTTGCAGTTTCGGCAGGCGCTATGGATTCGATGGTGAATAAATATACCGCTAATAAACGTCTTCGTTCGGAAGATGCTTATACGCCCGACGGGCGAACGGATCGTCGTCCGGAATATCCGACCATTGTTTATACCGCCTTACTGAAAAAGTTTTTTCCGGATGTTCCGGTGGTTATCGGCGGAATCGAAGCTTCTTTGCGGAGGCTTTCTCATTATGATTATTGGCAAGATAAACTGTTGCCGAGTATCTTGATTTCTTCTCAAGCCGATCTTTTGGTATATGGTTGCGGCGAAAAACCATTGTTCGCTGTTGTTTCCGCTTTTCGGGACGGAAACCTTTCCGATATTTCCTCTATTCCGCAAACGGTTTTTATTCAAAAGGAATACCGAGAAATGCCGAACGATATGGTCTTACATTCGTATGAATCGTGCTTAAAAAATAAGCGCTTGCAAGCGGAGAATTTCAAGCATATCGAAGAAGAATCCAATCGAATGACAGCCGGTCGTTTGATACAGAAAACAGGAGATTGCCGGGTGATTGTCAATCCGCCTTATCCGCCGATGACCACGGAAGAGATTGATGCCTGTTACGATTTACCTTATACCCGTTTACCGCATCCTAAATACGAAAATAAACGGATTCCGGCTTATGAAATGATTCGACATTCGATTACCATTCATCGCGGTTGTTTCGGAGGATGTGCGTTTTGTACGATTTCAGCGCATCAAGGAAAATTTATAGTCTCCCGCTCCAAAGAATCCGTTCTGAAAGAAGTGAAAGCCGTTACGGAAATGCCTGATTTCAAAGGATACATCACTGACTTGGGAGGACCTTCAGCCAATATGTACCGAATGAGCGGAACGGATCGAAAAATCTGCGAGGCTTGCCGAAAACCTTCTTGTATTTTTCCGAACATTTGTCGGAATCTTCAAGCCGATCATCGTCCGTTATTGGAGCTTTATCGAGCGGTTGATGCGGTTCCGGGAATAAAAAAATCGTTTATCGGAAGCGGTGTACGCTACGATTTATTGGTGCATCCTTACGAAAATGCCGACCGAAATCAATCGGCCCGGGATTATACCCAGGAATTGATTCGAAATCATGTTTCCGGAAGATTGAAAGTGGCTCCCGAACATACTTCGAAAACAACGCTTAATTGCATTCGCAAACCGGATTTTTCCGTTTTTCTTCAATTTAAAAAGATATTCGATAAGTTAAACCGTGAGGAAAATTTGAATCAGCAGTTGATTCCTTATTTTATAAGTTCTCATCCGGCTTGTACGGAAAAAGACATGGCGGAATTGGCGGCAATCGTTAAAAAACTGAATTATTATCCGGAGCAAGTTCAAGATTTTACTCCGACTCCGATGACTTTGGCGACCGAAATCTATTATACCGGTCTCCATCCCTATACGCTTCAGCCGGTTTATACGGCTAAAACCCGAGAAGAAAAGCAGAATCAGCATAAGTATTTTTTTTGGTATAAGTAAAGATTTTAGCCATTCTCTTTCAAAAATCAGATTTTTTTATTTTATCCGCTATATCACCAAATAATCATATTTCCGGTCAATTTTTAGATTAACTTCCAATAATTCTTTCCCAAAATATACGTAAAAACACTATTTTCCGTTAATAGATAAAAATGTTTTATAAATGCGTATTCGATTTATCTTGGTTTTCTGTTTGCTTGTAACATCCTATACTGTTTTGGCGCAACGGGTGAAGATTTCCGGAACGGTTACCGATTCCGACGGAATACCGATTGAATTGGTGTCCGTCCATGTACGCGGAACGATAAACGGCGCATTTACGGACGAAAAGGGAAAATATACCTTGTCGGTTTCAACCGGCGATTCCTGCGCTTTGATTTTTTCCTGCTTGGGATATAATAAAACCCAACGGATTATATCCGAAGTGACGGGAAATATGATTGTTGACGTGAAAATGCGCCATGCTTCCTACGAATTGCAGGGGGTCACGGTGACTCGCAGCCGGGTACAAACCAATACGATGGAAAATATTAACATCGAACAAGGCCGTTTGGCGGTTGACGCGACCGGCGGAAGCATTGAATCGTTCGTTATTACTTCCGGCGCCGGAGTTTCTTCAACCAATGAATTAAGCACGCAATATTCGGTACGGGGCGGAAATTACAATGAAAATATCGTTTATGTCAACGGAACCGAAGTTTATCGTCCGATTTTGATTCGCAGCGGACAACAAGAAGGATTAAGTTTTATCAATCCGGATATGACCGCGAAAGTAGAATTTTCTTCCGGCGGTTTTGAAGCTCGCTACGGCGATAAAATGTCGTCCGTATTAAATGTGACGTACAAAAAACCGGAAAAATTGGAAGGAGGGGTAACCGGAAGTTTGTTGGGCGGAAATGTTTATTTCGGAAGTTCTTCCGGAAAATTCAGCCAGATAACCGGAGTACGCTACAAAAGTGGAACTACGTTGTTGAGTACATTGGAAACAAAAGGAGATTACAATCCGGCGGCAACCGATTTGCAAACCTATATGACTTATGCAGTTACGCCTAAACTTGAGTTGAGTTTTCTGGGAAATTATTCGGAAAATATCTACAATTTTAATCCGTACATGCGGCAGACTGTTTTCGGAACCTATGAATCAATGAAAGGTTTTGACGTTTATTACGGCGGCTTTGAGAAAGATCGCTTTCGAACTCTGTTCGGAGCGGGAACAATAAAATATACGATGGGCGAACATGCGGATATTTCCTTGCAGATATCCGCTTTTCAATCCCTCGAACAGGAAAATTACGATATTGACGGCGAGTATTGGTTAAGCAACGTTATGGAAGACGATAAAGAAATTACCGGCGTCGGCGGATTTATCGAACATGCTCGCAATTATCTGAAAGCCGACGTTTCCAATGCGATGCTGACCGGTAATCTCGGATTCAATCAAAACACGATTCGCTGGTCGTTGTCGTTGCAGAAAGAAAAAATAACCGATCGTATCCGGGAATGGGAATTACAGGATTCCATGGGATATTCGATGCCCCGTAATGATGAAAGACTCCGGGTTTACAGCAATCTTTTTTCTCGAAACAATATTCAATCAAATCGTTTTTCCGGTTACGTACAAGATACTTACAAATTTCGGATCGAACAGGGAATCTTTTCGTTAACGGCAGGCGTTCGCGGTTCCTATTGGGATTTTAACGACGAATTTATTTTGAGTCCGCGCGCTTCATTGGGATTTATTCCTTCTAAAAATCAGAACTTTACGTTTCGTTTTGCTACGGGATTATACTATCAGGCGCCTTTTTATAAAGAATTTCAAGTCATCAATACCGATGAGGACGGAAATCGCTACATTACTTTAAATGATAAAATCAAATCGCAACGCTCCATTCACTTTGTTTTGGGCGGAGATTATGATTTTAAATACAGCGATCGTCCGTTTAAATTTACAACCGAATTATATTACAAAAAATTAGACCGATTGGTTCCGTATTCGGTGGATAACGTTCGGATTCAATATTTGGGTTATAATCTTTCTTCCGGCCATGCTGCGGGAATTGACATGAAACTGTTCGGACAATACGTTCCGGGAACGGATTCATGGCTGAATTTTTCATTGATGGAAGCCAAACAAGTCCTGTACGGAAAAAAAATATCGTTGCCCACGGAGCAAATATACAATATAACTTTGTTTTTTACGGATAATTTTCCCGAATCTTTTACCCGGTATAGTCCGCATTTTAAAAACATACGATTTAATTTGCGAGCCGTATGGGCCGGCGGAATTCCTTTCAGCGTACCGGGTAATTACACAACCGTGGTTCGAACGCCGTCCTATCGAAGAGTGGATATCGGAATGGCTTATCGTTTATTGGATGAAAATTCGCGAGAAAATAAGCCAGCTTTTTGGCGAAATTTCAGAAATATTTGGATAGGTATTGATGCATTTAATCTCTTGGATATTAAAAATGTAAGTTCATATTCATGGTTTTCGGATGTGAACGGAAACCAGAATGCAGTCCCCGACAGACTGACCGGACGACAATTCAATTTGAAACTGATTGCTGAATTTTAATCATACAGAGTGGCGCTTTTCTTAACATTATCAATCGCTCGCCGTCAATTCCAATAAGAATAAACACCAAAAAATTACTCTTATAACTATAAGCGCAATTTGTTTAAGCTGATGATTTTTTGTTCTTCAACAACATCAGCTGTTTCTATATTACTGCTTTCCGGAAATTTGTCTTGATTTTCCATTTTCCTTGATTGTTATTAAAATAAATTTACAGAGAAATTCATTTCTGTTTCTTTTTCGGCGGCTTAATCTCAACTACCTTTCCTATGATTTGCTCTCTTGGAATTGCTCCTATTTTTCGACTATCATTGGCATTACTTCTAAAATCTCCCATCAGAAAGTAATGATTTTCAGGAATTTTAATGGCATCCATGTCGTCGTATTGAAGCTCGTAATTATCTCCCGATATTGGAGAATAGTTGTAAGGGAATATATTTTTCAAATCTTCACCGGTTATTTCGAGTCTGTATATATGAATGTTTTTTCCGTTGGGTAAAAATTCTTCATATTCGACAGTAAATTTTCTAAGATCATTATCTAAGTCTTCATCCGGAACGTTTTTCCTAACCAACCGATACATATCTTTTTTCCCGTTAATAATGCAAATTTCTTTTTCTACTGCAATGCTGTCGCCGGGCAATCCTACAACACGAAATGCAAACGGTCCCTGCATTTCATAAAAGTCATCTATTTTCCGTCAAAATTGAAAACTACGATATCTCCGTAATCCAATGAATTAACCTGTCTCGCTATTTTTACAATACTTCCCACTTTGATTGTTGGAAGCATGGAAGTTTCAGTTGCTCTAAAATAGGTTCGCGACAAATTACAAGAAACGAGTAAAATACCTGCTAACAGGGTATAGCATAATCTTTTCATAAAGAACAATTTACCAATAGGAATTTATAGAGAAATTCATTTCTGTTTCTTTTTCGGCGGCTTAATCTCAACTACCTTCCCGAAGATTTGCTCTCTTGGAATTGTTCCGATATACCTGCTATCATATTTGTTATCTCTAAAGTCACCCATTATAAAATAATGGTTATCAGGTACTTTAATCGCTTTCATGTCTTTATACATATTCTCATATTCATCTTCACTATAAGGATAATCCGAATATTCTTTTATTTCGCTACTTGTAATTTCGAATCTATAAATATGAATAATTTTCCCGTTTGGCAACTGTTCTTCATATTCAGACACTAAGCTTCTAAAATAATCTTCTACATCTTCATCTAAAATACCCTTCCGAATCAGTTGATGTTTATTCTTTTTTCCGTTAATGATGCAAATTTCCTTTTCAACGGCAATACTGTCGCCCGGTAGTCCAACAATTCGAGCTACAATAACTCCGTGAAGTTCATATAATTTATCTATCCCTTTTTCTCTTCTATATTCCCATTCTTCTTCACTTGCACCGTCGTCTATTTTTCCGTCAAAATTGAAAACTACGATATCTCCGTAATCCAATGAATCAAATTGTCTGCTTATCTTTACCGTACTTCCTATTCTGATTGTTGGTAACATAGATTGGGTGTTTATTATATAATTGTTTCGAGATAAATTACAGGACATAAGTAAGGAACTAATTAATAAGAAATACCAAGATTGTTTCATGAAAAACGCTTTACTCATCCGCATTTTCAAAATATTGCCGGTTGATTATTGTTTGATAATTGTTGTTTTGCTCGCAATATATTTTTAATTTCGGCAAAATATCATGTTTAGCCTCTACTCTAAATAGTGCATTTGGACTATCATCAACAACTTCTAAATGATTAAATACATCTAATAGGGTAATTAGTCTGAAAGTCCCTTTCTTTAATTTAGAGCCAAGCTTTGTTAATACGGTACCGGCAACTTTCTTTTGAGCTGCCGATTGTCCATATTTGGCCGATTTATTCAACAATTTGAGTAAAGCTTCTCTTTGCGTTTTTTTGCCACTGATGCTTCTTTCAACTCGCATAAGGGTTTTATGACCGGAAGCATAATGATTGCTCAATGCGCTCAAGCGGGTAGCCGTATGGGTTAAAGAAGCGCCCATTCTGCTCAATCCATAGCCCGCTCCATATCTGGCAACTCTGATTGCAGCTTTTTTAGCAAATTCTGATTGGGGCGAAGATTCATCGTTATGGGGATTGTTTTGTATGTATTCGATTAACATTCGTTCCTCAAAAGCTTCGATGTCATAGTCTGTGAATACATAAGCATCAACCACAACGCAAGGTTCGTTATCTTCCGGATTATACAAAATCAGCATTTCTCCGTAAAGTATAATGTATTCTTCAATAAGCCTATAAGTTTCTAAAACTCTACGAAAATTTCTTAATTTGTTCGGTTCCGGTCCTGAAACGTAAAGTTCCTTCAATTCCGGATTTTGCTCGCACAGTCTTTCTAAAATATAGGAAGCATAATGTTTTTTTACCACATTAGCATGAAGAAATAAATACATTCGGGCTTGCGCTTTATATGTCTCCAGTTGCTTTTCTTCTTTCGAAGGGTTCTCTAAAGAAAGAGCTCCGTTGCGATTCGGATTGTCTAAATCGTCTCTCATAATCTGTTGTCTTTAAAATAAGCCATTATTTATTTGTATGTTCAATCTTGTTATTAACCAACAGTTTTTCCGGCGAAATAAGCAAGCTCAATTGTCCGCCTATATTTACGCCCAGCATTTTATCAAAAGAAATGCACCTTCCCTTTTCGAATCTTATTTGCAAAGGTGCATTTGCCGTGCGGGAAATCGGAGCAAAGGTAATCAGTCCGTCATAAGCAATGCCTTTCTGAAACATCCAATTGCTGAGTATTTCATCCGTTTTCTGTTTTAACGTTATCAACAGCAACCCTCCTTTCACTTCCTTTGCAGGTTGCCCTTTCCAATCGTCGGCTTGGGAAAATTCGGTTTCAAACGTTTGTATTTCATACTTTTTCCCGGCAACATACAAGAAACCGTCAATTGCTACATCTTTGGGAAGCAGATCAATGACATCCACGGCATCCTTGGACACGGTTTCCTCATCTTCAATAGTCCAATCCTTTTTTATCCAACAATTATTTCTTCCGAAGCAAACTCTTTCAGCCGAAATCGTTAAAAACGTTGTGAAATAATTCGAAAAATCCCGTTCATATACCAACTTGAGATTCACGCAAGCGGCATACCTAAAGTCAATTTCTTCCTCCGGAATAGGCTTATCATCGTCAATTCCGGTCACTTCTATGATTCCGCTTTTATAGTTACGCGGTTGGATGCCCCATTCTAATATACTGTTTTTGGGAATATCCGGTAAAGAAAGATGAATCTTTCCTCCTTCAACAGGACCTGTAACATCTCCGTAGTTATTTATGCTTTTATCATAAGCATAGGAAACGACTGAGGCATCATGAACAATGCCATCTAATTTTAAACTTGTTTTATAACCGTATGACATAGTTTTGTTGTTTTAAATAGATAATTATTTTACCAAATCACGTTTCTGTTTCATTTATATTCAATAGAAAAGGACTACAAATCTATATATATTCAATCCTCCAATATTTTTTTACAAAGATAAGCAAAATAACAACACATATGACAAATAGATTAAAATAATAATATAAAAAAGAAAAATAATATATAAATCTGTAAGATTCTCTTATTTCGCAAGGTTTCGTTTTTTCTTTTATCCTTATCCGTTTTTGAAACTGTTGTCCGCTATTTTACGCTTACTGCCGGATTTTTCGTCATTTCAAATCGAAAAAAACTTTAAAAAGTTTCCGATATTGAATATAAGGTAGTACCTTTGTAGCCGCAAAGTTTAACTTAAAATAATCAGTATATGAATATTTCTCATATTGAACACATCGGGATAGCTGTTCGCAAGATTGCCGATCATCTTCCCTATTATGAAAATGTATTAGGTCTGAAATGCTACAATATTGAAGAAGTAGCCGACCAAAAAGTAAAAACGGCATTTTTCAAAGCAGGTCAAACAAAAATTGAACTGCTTGAACCGACCTCTGAAGATTCTACCATCGCTAAATTTATTGAAAAAAGGGGAGAAGGCGTGCATCACATTGCCTTTGCGGTTCCCGATGTAGCGCAAGCGCTAACCGAAGCGGCAGCAAAAAACGTTCAGCTGATTGATAAAGCGCCGCGTAAAGGAGCTGAAGGTCTGCAAATCGCTTTTTTACATCCGAAATCAACAGGAAGTGTACTAACCGAATTATGTCAATAGGATCCTATGAGTAATCAATTAGATAAAGTAAAAGAACTTATTGACCTGCGGGCAAAAGCTCGTCTGGGCGGCGGAGAAAAAGCTATCGAAAAACAACACGCCGCAGGTAAATATACGGCGCGGGAACGTATCAGTATGTTGGTGGATGAAGGAAGTTTCGAAGAAGTGGATATGTTCGTGGAACACCGCTGTACGAATTTCGGCATGGAAAAGAAAATATACTTAGGCGACGGAGTCGTTACCGGCTACGGAACGGTCGAAGGACGATTGGTTTATCTTTTCGCTCAAGATTTTACGGTCATCGGAGGCTCTTTGTCCGAAACCATGGCAAAAAAAATCTGCAAAATAATGGATTTAGCCATGTTAATGGGCGCTCCAATCATTGGATTGAATGACTCCGGAGGCGCTCGTATTCAAGAAGGGATTACCGCTTTGGGCGGGTTCGGTGAAATTTTTCAACGCAACATTTTGGCTTCGGGAGTAGTTCCTCAAATTTCCGGTATTTTCGGTCCTTGTGCCGGAGGCTCTGTATATTCTCCCGCATTAACTGATTTTACGATAATGGTAAAAGGGATGAGCTACATGTTTCTCACCGGTCCGAAAGTTGTGAAAACCGTTACGGGCGAAGACGTAACTCAAGAGCAACTGGGTGGAGCGGAAGTACATGCCACCCGTTCGGGAGTAACTCATTTTGCCGTTGAAACCGGGAAAGACGGAATTGCGCTGATTCGCCGTTTATTAAGTTATCTGCCTCAAAATAATCTCGAAGAACCGCCGGTAAAAGCGACTAACGATCCGATTGACCGGTTAGAAGATTCATTAAACGAAATTATTCCGGACAGTCCGAATAGACCCTACGATATGTACGAAGTAGTCGGAGCCATTATTGACGATGGCGAATTTCTGGAAATTCATGCCGATTACGCCAAAAACATTATTATCGGATTTGCTCGCTTCAACGGACGCTCGACGGGTATCGTAGCGAACCAGCCCAAGACGCTTGCGGGCGTATTGGACATCAACGCTTCCCGTAAAGCCGCTCGCTTCATTCGATTCTGTGATGCGTTCAACATCCCTATCGTTTCGCTGGTTGATGTCCCCGGATTCCTTCCGGGAACCGGTCAAGAATACGGAGGCGTCATCGTTCACGGCGCTAAATTGCTTTACGCTTACGGAGAAGCAACCGTTCCTAAAGTAACCGTTACGCTTCGAAAATCCTATGGCGGCGCTCATATTGTGATGAGTTGCAAGCAGCTGAGAGGAGATATGAATTATGCGTGGCCTACCGCTGAAATTGCCGTAATGGGTGGAGCGGGCGCAGTGGAAGTTCTTTATGCCAAGGAAGCCAAAGAATCGGATAATCCGGAAAAAGTTTTGGCGGAAAAAGAAACAGAATACACGAAACTATTTGCAAATCCCTATAATGCGGCAAAATACGGTTATATTGACGATGTGATCGAACCTCGCAATACCCGGTTTCGCATCATTCGCGCTTTGCAACAACTTGCGACGAAAAAACAAGTCAATCCGCCGAAAAAACACGATAATCTGCCTTTGTAATTATGAATTATAAATGATGAATTATGAATTATAATAAGAGGTATTATTATATAATAATATTCGTTTTGTCGGGATTGTTTGCCGGTATAAATCTGCAAGCGCAACGCACTGCTTCACTCCGAATTAACGAGGTGTTGGTGATCAACGAAGATAATTTTTTGGACGATTACGGAAATAAATATCCGTGGATTGAAATTTTCAACAGTTCTCCGGGAATAGTTAATATTGCCGGTTGCTTTCTTACCGATGATATCAAAGAACCGAAGAAATATAGGGTACCGAAAGGCGACGTTTTAACAAAAATCAAACCGCATCAGCATGTACTTTTCTGGGCTGATAATCACCCGGCACGCGGAACCTTTCATGTAAATTTCACTTTGTATCCGGATAAACCGAATTTTATCGCTTTGTTTGATTCGGACGGGCGTACTTTGATTGATTCCGTTACGGTTCCTTCGGGTCAAAGCCCGGATATCAGCTACGGATTATTCGGGGACGGATGGACACAAAAACGATTAGAAGAAGAGATTCGGCTCAATCCCAAATATAAAGAAGGGCAAAGCCTTTGGGTTTATTTTGAGCATGTAACGCCCGCTTCCAATAACAAAATTTCGGATGCCAGCGAACGAGTTGATAATTTCAAAAGTAACGACAGCCGGGGAATCGGAATGACGATAACCGCTATGGGCGTCGTATTTTTAGGATTAATTGCGCTTTATTTGCTGTTTAAATTGATAGGGAATACGGCTGTTTCTTTAAGTCATAAACGTACAATGAAAGCTTCCGGCGTAAGCGCAGAAGAAGCAAGAGATATTGCTCAACAATCGGGAGAAATATATGCGGCAATTGCTATGGCTATTTTTGAGGCCACCGAATTTCATGATGATGAAAATACCATTCTCACAATTAAAAATACGGTGCGCAATTATTCTCCTTGGAGTTCAAAAATTTACACATTGAGAGAAACACCTAAAAGGTAATAAGTTATAAGAAATAAGTAATATGTTGAATAATTTTAAATATACAATTAACGGAAATGTTTATAAAGTTGTTATAAACAGAATTGAAGATACCGTTGCCGAGGTAGAAGTAAACGGTACGGCTTTTAAAGTGGAAATGAATAAGCCGGCCAAAAAGCAGATTGTTACAATCAATCGTCCTGTTCAAAGCGCTGCTGCGCCGATTGTGCGTCCGCAACAAGCCACTGCGGGAGCTTCCGCTTTGCGTTCGCCGCTGCCGGGCGTAATCTTGGATATATTTTGTAAAGTAGGCGATCCGGTGAAAAAAGGCCAGAAAGTAATGATATTGGAAGCCATGAAAATGGAAAATGTTATTAATGCCGAAAAAGACGGATCGGTAAAAGAGATTAAAGTTAACAAAGGAGATTCTGTTTTAGAAGGTGCGGAACTTGCCATAATCGAATAATCGTATGAATTTTGTATCGTTTTTAGTAGAAAATCTTCAAACTTTTCTTTCATATACCGGTTTTTCAAATGTAACGCCGGGACATATTGTAATGATTGCCATAGGTTTATTTTTTATCTACCTGGCAATTTCGAAAGAATTTGAACCTTTGCTTTTGATTCCAATCGGATTCGGAATTTTAGTCGGTAATATTCCCTTTAAAGATGTGGGTTTGCAAATAGGTATTTATGAGGAAGGATCTGTATTAAATATTTTATATCAAGGAGTTACTCAAGGGTGGTATCCTCCGTTGATATTCCTTGGAATCGGAGCAATGACCGACTTTTCGGCGTTGATATCTAATCCGAAACTCATGCTGATCGGCGCTGCGGCGCAATTCGGTATTTTCGCCGCTTATATTTTAGCTTTGCTTTGGGGCTTTGACCCTAATCAAGCGGGAGCTATCGGGATTATCGGAGGAGCAGACGGTCCGACGGCTATTTTCCTTTCTTCCAAATTGGCTCCGGAATTATTGGGAGCCGTGGCGATTTCGGCATATTCTTATATGGCATTGGTTCCGGTAATACAACCGCCTATCATGCGCTTGCTTACGACAAAGAAAGATCGGGTAATCCGCATGAAGCCGCCTCGAGCCGTTTCGCAGACGGAAAAAATCATGTTCTCGATTATAGGTTTATTGCTCACGTGTTTTTTGGTTCCTTCCGGACTTCCGTTATTGGGGATGCTGTTTTTCGGTAATTTACTGAAAGAATCTGGTGTAACTCGCCGTTTGGCGGAAACGGCTCGAGGTCCACTGATTGATACCATCACCATTTTATTGGGCTTGACCGTTGGCGCTTCAACGCAAGCAACGCAATTTATTACATGGAATTCGTTGAAAATATTCGGATTAGGAGCTTTCTCATTTATTATTGCAACAGCGGCCGGCGTTTTGTTCGTAAAGTTTTTCAATCTGTTTTTGAAAAAAGAGAACAAGATCAATCCGTTAATCGGAAATGCCGGCGTATCGGCAGTTCCCGATTCGGCGCGTATTTCACAACTGTTGGGAAGCGAATATGATCCGTCGAATTATTTGCTGATGCACGCCATGGGGCCGAATGTAGCCGGAGTGATCGGCTCGGCAGTCGCCGCCGGGATTTTATTGGGATTCCTCGGATAAAAGCAAGTCAAAAATGAATGAAATATCGTATATATTTGGATAATTGTTGTTTCAATCGTCCTTATGACGACCAAACGCAATTAAGAATTTATTTGGAAACGCAGGCAAAACTTTATATTCAAAGCTTGGTTTATGAAAACAAGATTGAACTTGTATGGTCTTTTATTTTAGAATTTGAAAATAGCTGTAATATTTTCAAGGGCAAAAAGAGGGCAATTGCACAATGGGAAAAATTATGTTCATCTTTTGTCGGAAAATCGGAAGAAATCAAGACAATAGCAAAGGAAATTATTGCAACAGGTGTAAAAGAAGTTGATGCTGTTCATGTTGCATGCGCTATAACCGGGAATTGCGATTATTTCATAACTGTTGACAAACGTTTGTTGAAATATCAAGATAAACGTATTATCATATGCAATCCGATAGAATTTATCAATGATATTGAGAAATATGACAAATAGTGTTGAATTGTTGGACAAGGGCATGAGATGCCTTAGCAATGAATTGGGAATAGTAGATGCCGAACGATTTGTCGCTTTGCTTTTAAGAGAGCCGTTCGATTATACGGAATGGAGGAAAGATAATTTATTTGTCGGCATGAGCGTTGATGAAATCATAGATGAAGCTGACAAATATTGCAGGGAAAATAATACATAACTTTAGCCGGGATATTAAAACACAACGTCGTAGTTCGCACGTGTTTCATTCTTTACTCCGTCTCTAACGGTGAGAGTTAATGTTTGTTTTCCCTTTTTCATCCTTTTCGCATCGTAATTGCAAAAAAGCGACCGCGTTTTGGGATCGTATTCAAAAAGGACGAAATTGCCGTTCAACTTTCCTTGATAAAAGTCAATTCCGCTTAAATCGTCGCTCACTTTGAAGGAAATGCGTTTGTTTATCGTCCACTTGGCAGGAGTTACGGGGACAATAACGGGTGGAAGCGTATCAACAACTACGGTAAATCTTCCTAATTCCCGAATCCGGACTTTGAGTTTGCGCGACTCGTATTCTCCGCCTAACCAAACCTTTCTGTTGTCAACCACCAAGGCGACTCCGTATTTACTTTTATCGGGATACGAATCATTCGTAAGGGTCAGTGTAAGCGGACAATAGTTGTGCAGAGGAATTCTTTCTCCGAAAGAATAAAGCGGAGCAAAAACGGAATAATTGCTTCGGCCGGTATCGGGTTTCAAATAAATATCGGTATATAAGTTTCCTGTGGGAATACTCAGCTCAATACCCTTTCCTTTGTATTCATTGTTTCGGTTATAGGAGAATAAAATGCCGTCCTTTTTTTCTTCGGGAATCAGACTTTTCTCACCGGTAACGGTAAAAGTGAAAGCAGAAGTATTTCCATACGCATCTTGAAGCGTGTATTCGCAAATATAGGCTTTAGATTCCTGTATAGAAATAAGTCCCGACTGATTGGAAAGATAAATTCCGAGATTATTTCCGGGATCTATAAACGATTTCATGAAAAACGATTGGCGCTTTTTCCATTCTTCCCAATCAATAAAACTATTGATGTAGCGCGTTCCGGCAAAAGAAAATTCATTCATTACAGAATGGTATATAAGTAAATTATTTACTCGCAAGCGGATTTCTTTCACGCCATAAATATTTTCGGTAGCATCCATTCTGTCATACGCCTTTATTCCGATACCAATCGTTCCCCAAGCTTTGACCGGTTTAGAAAGAACATATTTTCCGTTTTTATCTTTGACGACATTAATTGTCTGCTTATTAACGCTTCCGTTAACGATTCCCTTTCCCGGTTGAGGAATAAACAGTAAACCCCGTATTTCCGGAGAACGACTGTCTTTCAATTGATTTTTAAAAAACGGAAGCGGATCAAAAGCCTTTTCGGTTCTCGTGTTCCGTAATTCAAAATGCAAATGCGGTCCTCCGGAACCTCCCGTATTTCCGCTGTAAGCAACTATTTCTCCCTGCTGAACCGGAAGCTCCGCAGCGGAAAAAGACAGATTAACGGAAAAAGATTCTTTGACATACTGGCTATCCCTTACAAGCGATTCTATTTTCGGCGTAAAGTGATCCAAGTGTCCGTAAACGGAAGTGGTTCCATCGGGATGATTGATATAAACCGCCCGCCCGAAACCGAACGGACTTACGCTTATCCGGGAAATGAAACCGGCTTTAACGGCTTTGACCGGAAATCCGGTAATGCCTTGCGTCTTAATGTCGAGTCCCGAATGAAAATGGTCGTTTCGCAATTCGCCGAAATTACCGCTCAAATAAAGCGGAATATCCAAAGGCGCCACCATTTCTTGAGCGCAAATGCGACCGGAAAAACAAATAAACAACCCGATACTTATCAGAATATATTTAAAAAATACCATACGATTCATTCGATTAATTCTCCTTTCCCTTGCCGTACAATTTCGATTTCATCGGTAGTGCAATTAACGATTGTTGAAGGCTCCAATCCCCCGTAGCCTCCGTCAATAATCGCATCAACCGCATCGCCGTAATCCTCTTCAATCAGTTCCGGATCAACACTGTATTCTTTCCATTGATCTTTATCCCGAACGGAAGTAGTGAGAAGCGGATTTCCCAATTCGCGGGTTAAAGTAAGCGTAATGTTGTTATCGGGAACCCGGATCCCGACCTCTTTCCTGTTCTTGTATATTTTCGGCAAGTTGTTTGTTGCGTTCAAAATAAAAGTAAACGGTCCGGGAAGATTTCGTTTCATCAATTTGAATATCGTGTTATTCACTTTGGCATATTCGCTGATATTACTTAAATCGGGACATATAATAGACAGATGATTTTTCAGCGGATTTATTCCTTTTAATTTACAAATTTTCTCTACGGCGCGAACGTTTAAAGCATCACAACCCATTGCATAAACAGTGTCGGTGGGATAAATGATTATCCCGCCTTCCTTGAGAATCCCGATAATTTTATCCACTTCCCGTTGGTTGGGATTTTGTTCGTAAAGTCGTATCAGCATAGGATTTTATTTCAGCCATTGGTCGAACCAACGGAAAAATTCGCGTTGAAATAATATACCGTTTTGCGGTTGAAGTATCCAATGATTTTCATCGGGAAATATCAACATTCGAGAGGGTATTCCGCGCAATTGAGCGGCATCAAACGCCATCATTCCTTGCGAGGCCAGAATCCGGTAATCTTTTTCTCCACAGCTTATGGCAATCGGTGTATCCCATTTATCCACAAACTTATGCGGAGAATTTGCATAGCTGTTTTGAGCAATCTTATTGGATTTATCCCAGAAAGGACCTCCCAAATCCCAATTGACGAACCACATTTCTTCGGTTTCAAGATATTGGGCTTCCAAATTGAAAATACCGGCATGCGCCCAAAAAGCTTTGAAACGTTTGTTATGGTTACCGGCAATCCAATAGACCGAAAATCCGCCGTAACTTGCTCCTGTACAACCTAATCGGTTTTCATCAATAAATGGTTCTTTAGCCATAGCGTCAATAGCGGAAAAATAATCCTTCATGTTTTGACCTCCGTAGTCGCCGCTGATTTGTTCATTCCACGCCTGTCCGAATCCCGGAACGCCGCGCCGATTCGGCGCTACAACGATATAATCGTGAGCGGCCATCAATTGAAGGTTCCATCGTATAGACCAAAACTGGCTGACCGTACTTTGAGGGCCTCCCTGACAATATAAAATAGCCGGATATTTCTTGGAAGCGTCAAAATTCGGAGGATAAACAATCCACGTCAGCATATCTTTTCCATCGGTGGTTTTTATCCGGCGTGCTTCCACTTTACCCATGGTTATCCGATTGAGAATATCCTCATTTTCTCGGGAAATATCGGTTTCTTTTCCATCCGGAGTTATCGCATACACTTCGTTCGGAGCCGACATGGACTGACGTAATCCGATCAAACAACCGTCGGCGCAAGCGACGGAAGCATAGTCGTGTTGTCCTTGAGTAACCGGCGTAATTGAGATCGGCGTTTTTACATCGGGTTCGGCGGCTTGGACTTCAAACAGCTGGGTAGTTCCTTCTACGCAAGCCACTATATAGACAGATGAAGAGGAAGGATTCCAGCAAAAATTGTCGGCATTATAATCAAAATCAGTGGTCAGGCAGGTTTTCTTTCCGGTTTCAAGATCTTGAATGAACAGGCGATTTCGATCCGATTCATACCCGTCGCGTTCCATACTTAACCAAGCAATTCGTTTCCCGTCGGGCGAAAAGCCGGGATTGATATCGTATCCTTTATTTTCTTCGGTTATATTCGTTGTTTCTTTGGTTTCAACAGTATATAAATAAATATCCGAGTTGGTGGATTGCGCGTAAGCTTTTCCCATTTTTTTGCGGGAAGTATAGGCAACTATTTTACTGTCGGGCGACCAGTCGAATTGCTCGATGCCTCCGTAGGGACGCAAAGGCGATTCAAACGGTTCGCCGTCCATGATGTCAATGATATTGCTCAACGAATGGCCGTCGAAATCGGCGAGAAATGGATGAGGGATTGATTCTACCCACTCATCCCAATGTTTATACATCAAGTCGTCAATGATTCGTCCGCTTGCTTTATCTAAATCGCTGTATCGGTCGGCGCTTGTTTCAAACGATTTTACCGTACTGATAAACAGCGCTTTTTTACCGTCGGGTGAAAATTTGAATCCTTCGATTCCTTTTTCAATCGTACTTAGTTGCGTTCGTTCTTTTCCGTCGGGATTCATTTCCCAAATTTGCGAATCGTAGAGGAAAGCGATTTTCTTCCCGCCGTTTATCCATTGCGCATTGCTTTCGCTTTTCGGGGAAAAGGTAATCTGTCGTTTGTTGCTGCCGTCAACAGCTACCGTAAAAAATTCCCGGTTGCGTTTATTCAAAGCAATATCGGTATAGGTCACGCTGTACAACACGGTTTTGCCGTCGGGAGAAACCGTCGCATCGCCCACTTGTCCGAGCAATTGCAAGATTTCGGCCGACATCCGTCCGTCGGGAATTTCAATCGGTTTTTTGCCGATAATTGATTCGTTGTCATCGGCCGATTTTTTTTCATTACAAGCTGTAAATAAAAACATTAAAATAAGAATATAATATAAGTGCTTCATTGTTAAAACAGATTTTTAAAAATTTGATGACAAACTTACATGAAAATATTAAGATTTCCAAGTACGTTAATAATATTTTTTGTATTTCTGCGGTATGAATTTGCTTCGCTGCTTACGCTATCAGCTATTCCTGTCGTAAACTATTCTGCCGACGAATGGGAAAACGAGTTTAAACAATTTTCAAAGAAAATGAAATGATTGTTGTTTGCGACAGTTCGCCGTTTTAAAGTGTCGTCACTGCGTGACTGAGGGTGATAGTGCATATCATTCGTTTTTCCGTAGATTTCATCTACGGTTAATAAAATTTTGTCACTGCGTGACTTTACGTAACGACATACTACCGATGACATGGCACGACTTTTTCATCTGTTAAAATAGAATAAGTTTTGCATTATTGCAAGCCTTGCAATAATGCAAATCATATTGAATAATAAAATACTTTTGCATCGCGCCAGATAGAACAGAGTAAGCCCATGCCGAATGTATTAATCGCAAAAATTTTCTAAGCAGATATGCAGTGTCAGAAAAATTGACTATCTTTACGAGATAAATTTAATAAATATGGCTTACACAGCAGAAATCAGTAGAAACAATCCGAGTTGTTTCCTTTTTATCATAGACCAGTCGGGTTCTATGTCAGATAAGTATTTAAGTGTTGGAAAATCAAAGTCGGAAGCGCTTGCAGACGTAATCAACAGAATGTTGCAGCAACTTGTAATAAAGTGCGCTAAATCTGAAGGCGTTCGTGATTATTACCATGTTGGAGTAATTGGCTATGGCGCCAACGGTGTTAGTGCGGCATTTAGCGGCAATCTTGCGGGACAGAAACTCGTTCCTATTTCTGTTATTGCTAACAATCCGGCACGAATTGAAGAAAGAACTAAAAGAATTTCGGACGGTGCAGGTGGTTTGGTTGATACAACGGTTAAGTTTCCTATTTGGTTTAACCCAACCGCAAACGGTGGAACACCGATGACGGAAGCGTTCAGACAAACCAATGATATTATTTCAAATTGGCTAAACGATAATCCGTATTGTTTTCCGCCTGTTGTAATCCATATAACAGACGGAGAAAGTACCGACGGGGACCCGACAGAAGAAATTAACTTCTCAAACATCAAATGACGGAAATGTGATTTTGTTCAATCTTCATACCAATGCAAGAAGCACAAATCCAATTTCATTTCCCGGTTCAGAAGTCCGATTGCCGGACCAATATTCGAAAATGCTTTTTAACGGAGCCTCTACCTTACCGGATTTTATGCGTAACGTTGCTGTTCAAGAATTTAATTTGAACTTGTCGGACGACGCAAAAGCATTTGTGCTTAATGGGGACATTGATTTAATTATCACAGCAATAGAAATAGGAACAAGACCGAGCTTACAATTGAGATAATGTTAAAGTACAATTGTATGAAAATCAGTTTGCCCAAATTAGGCAACGCCAATGATGAAAATGAAGATAGTTTTTCTGTACCTATACCAAGTAAAAGAAAGTCTGTTCATTTTGCAATTTCAGATGGCGCGACGGAATCCTCTTTTTCTAAAGAATGGGCAGCTCTTTTAGTATCAGAGTATAATAAAAATCCTTTTGATAAAAGCCATCTTCCGGAATCTCTATCAAAACTTTCTCAAAAATGGTATTTAATGGTTAACCGAAAGGAATTACCTTGGTATGCTCAACAAAAAGCAGAGACAGGCGCATTTGCAACATTTTTGGGTTTAACCATTGACAAAGAAAAACATTATTTTGATGTGATTGCGATTGGCGATTGTTGTTTATTCCTTATCAGAGACGAAAAACTTTTATTTTCTTTTCCGGTTTCTTCATTTAAAGATTTTAATAATACCCCGAATCTTCTTGCCAGTAACCCAAAATATCAATCAAATATTTATGATAGAGTTGCTCAACATAATGAAAAATTATTGCTTGATGATATTTTACTGCTTGCAAGCGATGCCTTAGCTGCATGGATTTTTAAACAAACAGAGAACGAGAAAAAGCCTTGGCTAATCTTAAATGACATATTAAAAAAGAAACAAAAAGAATATGTTTTTGAAAAATGGCTGAATGATAAGAGAATAAAAAATGAAATAAAAAATGATGATATAACTCTTTTAATTATAAATATTAAGTAATGCTACTGCTAAGAGGCGATGAATATAATATAGCGGTTCAAAATCCACGGATAGCGTTTACTGATGCTGACTTGAAAAATAGTTCGGTAGAAACGACGCCATTGGGATTACCTAAGCCATATTCAGGCGGTTTTACAATTACTTATAAACTTTCTAATAATCAAGCGATTTGGGCTGTAAAATGTTTTCATAGAGATATTCAAGACTTGCAGAGGCGTTATCAATCAATAGGAAATTTTTTTTCTAAAAATCCATCCTCTTATTTTGTTGATGCCCGATATTTAGCAGAGGGAATAAAAATAAATGAAAAAGGTTATCCGATTATCAAAATGCGTTGGATCGAGGGAGATCCGTTAAATATTTATTTGAGTAAATCGTATAACCGGAAAAACAATGTAGAAAAACTTCTTGCAGATTTTGTTCAGTTAATTAATGAGCTTGAAAAATTCGGAATTGCGCACGGCGATTTGCAACATGGCAATATTATAGTCAAAAATGACAAACTTCATTTGATTGACTATGACGGAATGTATCTTCCGGAATTAGCGTCATTACAAACCAACGAAATCGGACATCCTAATTATCAACATCCTAAACGGTCTGCATCTCAATACAATAAGGATATAGATAGGTTTTCCGAAGTTGTAATTTATCTTGGGTTAAAAGCCATATCTATAAATCCGAATTTGTGGCAGAAGTACGACAATAGTGAAAACATTTTGTTTAAAAATCAAGACTTTATAAATCCTCAACAATCCTTACTTATAAAGGATTTATTGGCAATTCCGGAAATTAAAACTTCAATTGATAGATTAGTCATGTGTTGTGGATTAGATTTTGCAAAAATTCCTTCCCTAAAAGACTTTTTATCAGGAAATTTTGTTTATTCACCACCAACAAGTTCAAGTATTCCTCCAATCAGTATATCTCCCAGAAATCCTTATGTCATTTTAAATGGGAGAGAAATGGATAGTATTTTAAAACATTTCGGAGAAAAAGTAGAAGTAATAGGAATAATTAGTGCAATTAGACGTTCGACAACACAATATGGCGATCCTTATGTTTTCTTAAATTTTGGATATTGGCCGGATCATACGTTTACGCTTGTTTTATGGAAAGAAGGTCTTTTTGATTTACAAAAAAAAGGAATAACACCCGATTCGTTTGTCGGGAAATACGTAAGCGCAATTGGTGTTATTGGAAGCTATAAGGGTAAGCCACAAACAACAATTGAGTTAGCAAATCAAATACAAGTTTTATCAGGGCAAATGGAAGCTAATCAACGATTACAACATAAACCGATACAGTCAACGACAACCGCCATACCTCCTATTCCTACAACAAAAAAAGATGATAACAAGGAAAAACGTGTTTTTGATGATTTGTATAAGAATAAACCAATTTACACGCCTCCTAAGCCAAGAATATCAGAACCGCCAAAAACGACAGTAACTACTCCGCCAAAAACAATTTACAAACCGCCAACGACCACTTATAGCAGTTCAACTCAAACAACAAAACAACCAACCTCTTCAAAAAATGGAGGTGGAGGAGGCTGCCTTGTATGTGTTGTTGGAGCAATTGTCGGTGCATTAATATTTTCAGCTATTTCACCTGCCGCATTTGTAGTGGGCGGAGTTTTGGGATTAGGGGCCAGTGCCTGGATTTATAATGCGTTTAAGTCATGAGTTGGATTTTCAGAAAAATATTTCAGTTTGGCCCATTAAGAACAAGCCTATCAAAAAGAGGCGTAGGAATGAGTTGGGACATTCCATTTTTTAGAATCGGAATTTCACCGACGGGAAGAAAATATTTTAGTATTAGAGTACCGGGAACCGGATTGTATTTTTTAAAATATTTGTCAAAAGCAAACAGTTTACCCAAAGAGCAGGTAACAAATGAAACGAATCACTCTCCAAAAACAATACAAAATAATCAAGATACAGAGCCTTGGTGGAGACAAAAGAATTTATAGTTAGGACAACACCATAGACAAAAAACATCGAAAAAACGGCAGCAGACAACGAGCGATTTGGTAAAATGGGCGTAGATCGCGCGAAATTTTGTTTATCTTTGCAACGAAAGCGATTTGGCGGAACTGCTTCACTATATCAATAAGAAGGTAAAAACAAAAAATAGGATTTGGTAAATCATTTTCTGGATTTTACTGCGCACAACTACAATCTTGAACTTGATTTTAAGTTTAATCGTGATGAGTATTATGAAAGATAAAATATTTGCTGATGAAACATTATTCTATTATCCGGTCGGAGATTGTAAAAAGCGTTTGATTTTATATTCAATATTGAGTTCGGATATTTCTTCCGAATTTAAAAACCGATATGCAGGCACAACATCTATTTGCTTGCCGTTTTCCGTAAACGAATCTTTTTGATGGAACGTAATTATCATTCCGCTGGAGATTCCGAAAAAGTTCATAGCCTCTTCCAATCCTTTCATTTCCCTGCCGAGATTTTCCGGTTTTAATTCATAACAGACTTGTAATACTTTTTGGATTTTCCCGGTTTGGCAGACAACAAAATCACATTCGTTCTTTCCTTTAAAATAATATATCTCTTTAGATGTTCTTCTTAAATGCAGATACACGGCATTCTCCAAAAGATGACCTTGATTGTCGGAAAAATTAAGTCCCAATGTTCTGACAATACCCGTGTCAATCGAATATACTTTTTTGGGATTTCTTGCTTGCGTTTTCAGCGAATAACTGAATTGAGGCACAAAATCTGCCAAATAAGCATCTTTCAAGTATGAAAAATATTCAAGCAGGGTCGAAGGGGATTTGATTCTGAATGTATCAACTAATTTATTAGCTGATATTAGATTGCCAACGTTACACACAAGATAAAGCGCAAGTTGCCGAAGCGATTCTATGTCTTTTATTCCATGTCGTACCGCAATATCTTTTATCAGAATATCATCTACCAAAGTATTTAATAACAGAGTATTATTTGATTTCACATATTCAGGTATTCCTCCCGTATTCAGAAACGTTTTTACGGACTCTTCATCGGCGGTTACATTTTTATAACGAATAAATTCCGAAAAAGAAAAAGGGAAAAGTTCGACAGAAAGTTGCCGCCCGGTCAGATGCGTTGCCATTTCACCGCTCAACAATGAAGCGTTAGAGCCTGTAATAAAAACAAAGTAGCCATCTCTCAATAAGTGATGTATAAAAATTTCCCAACCGGCGATTAATTGAATTTCGTCAAAAAACAATACCTTTATTTGCCTGTTTTTAATTTCCTTCAAAAGCCGTTCAAAGTCGCCGGTTTCAAAAGTTGCCAATCGAATATCTTCGAAATTCAGAAAAAGAGCATCGGCAAATTTTTCTTTTAACAATTGAAGCAATAGGGTACTTTTTCCGCACCGGCGTAAGCCTGTGATGATTGTAGCGAAATTTTCAACAACAGGAATGTCCGGTAATATTTCTCTTTTCAAACCGACATCTTTTTTTAAAAAGTCATTTCGTTGATCATCTATTACTTGTGATATTTGTTCTTGTAAAAGCATAGCTTTCATTTATTTCGATACAAAGATAAAACATTTTCCAATATAAACAAAAGATATCTTCCATTTATAATAAAAGATATTTTCCATTCATATCGAAAGAACTTAATTTATTTCCGTAAGTATCTGATTTATAACACAAAATCCATAATTTTCTTTTCTCGCCGAAAAATATTATCTTTGCATACAAAACTTAAAAATTTTTTACAATGGAAACAGTTCAAACTACGTATTTAGGTAATTTGCGTACGAAAGCGATTCATTTACAATCCGGCGCTGCCATTTTCACCGATGCGCCGACCGATAATCACGGCAAAGGCGAATCGTTTTCTCCCACCGATTTGTTTGCCGCTTCTTATGCAAGTTGTGCATTGACTATTATCGGTATTGCCGCGCAAACGCATGGTTATAACATTGACGGAGCCGTTGTCAAAACGACAAAAATTATGGGTGAAAATCCCCGTCGTATCGCAGAGTTAAAAGTGGATTTCACATTTCCGGCGAATAATTACAGCGAGAAAGATCGGGCGATTATCGAACACTCCATCAACCATTGTCCGGTTCGTAACAGTTTACCCTCCGAATTGAAAGTCACGCGAACGATTACTTATTTATAAGCATTTCTCTGAAGGTATGTCAAAAGCCTGTCATCCGACGCTTGATGCGAGATGACAGGCTTTGCAAATATTTCGTCCCGATACTATTTTACCGGTTAATAAATTCCGGCATAATCGCTTGACGGAAATCGTAATTTTTCCAAACGTTCAGCATTCGTTTTTGTTGATACGCTTCTTTTCCGATGATTCCCATCCAAATTCTTTCTCCGACACTTTCGGCAGAACCTTCCAGCAGACTCATAAAGAAATCTTTTTTGACGGGATATTCGCTGATGGAATAATTATCCACCTTGGCTAAGTCGGCAGCCGTTTGGATAGCAACATCAATATCGCCTAATGCATCTACCAAACCCAAGTTCAAAGCCTGCTTACCTGTCCAAACCCGTCCCTGTCCAATGGAATCAATCGCTTCTTTGGTTTTTCCGCGTCCTTCGGCACAACGGCTTATAAATAAGTCATATCCTCTTTCTATATACAGTTGCATCATTGCGCTTTCTTCATTAGTGAAAGGGCGTGCAGGTAACAAACCGATGTTGACAAAGCCGAGAGGAATAGACAATGTTCCTCCACCGAAATCGGCAAATTTATTTGTAGAAACGCCATCGTAGGTAGCGCCCATTTTTTTCGCTAATTGTTCTCCGCTGGGAAATATGCCGAATATACCGATAGAACCGGTTAAAGTAGTCGGTTCGGCGATAATTTTATCGGCGCCGCAGGAAATGTAATAACCGCCGGATGCGGCATACGAACCCATAGATACAACGACCGGTTTGACCGCTTTGAGTTCTCTGACCGCATGCCAAATCTGTTCCGCCGCATAGGCGCTTCCACCGGGCGAATTTACTCGGAACACAACCGCTTTCACATTTTTATCGTCTTTTAATTTATTTAGCTCCTTCACATATTCCTTTGCCGTAATATATCCGCTCGGCAAAAAATCGCTTTCATAATCACCCACAATCGTTCCTTCGGCGTATAATACGGCAATTTTATCTTTGGCGACTTTTTTACCGGCTTCCGGAACCGAAAGCATGTTTTTAACTCCCGCAAACCGGATTTTATCATTTTCTTTTAAATCCAAAAGATTTTTCAGACAATTTTCCACTTCATCGCTGTATCTCAATCCGTCAATCAATTTGTATTCGACTGTTTTTTTCTGATCCGCAAAAGCTAAAAATTCATCGGCATATTGATTGAGTTGCGCTACCGGAATGTTTCGACTTTCGGAAATTTTATTCAATACCGTTCCCCATATTTCATTGAGAAAAGAGGTAACTTGTTCCCGGTTGGCATCGCTCATTTTGTTCTGAATATACGGTTCGACAGCTGATTTATAAGTTCCTACTTTAAAAACCTGCATTTCGATTCCCCATTTTTCATAAATTCCTTTGTTGAATTGGATGGAGGTTGCTAAACCGTGAAAATCAAAAAGACCGGAAGGATTCATAAAGATCGAGTCGGCAACCGAACTCACATAATAGGTAGGCTGCGAAAAAGTTTCACCGTAAGCGATGATAAATTTTCCGCTTTTTTTAAATTCCGACAAAGCATTGCGAATCGGTTCCATAGTTGTGAAACCCGCCGGAGCGTACCCGACATTCAAATAAATGCCTTTGATATTGTCGTTTTTCTCCGCTTTCCGAATAGCAGACAGAATATCATTTAATCCGTAGGATTCTCCCGAACGATTGAATATGGCATCGAAAGGAGTCGAATTATCTTTTTCGTCAATACTCGTATTTTCATTGAGATTTAACTTAAGTACAGTGTTTTTCTGCAATTTATAAGCGGAAGAACTGTCCATGGAAGCCGCTACCCCGACAAAGATAACAAAACCGAAAACGGCTATGATCACGAACCCGATAATTACTCCTAAAACAGAAGCAAATAACATCTTAAAGAAATTTTTCATTGCATTTTTATTTTATTGAATTTATATTTATATTATTATTTTAATCGTCGCCTGTCAGTAAATTCCAAAATAATATCCCTCCGCCGGCAATCCGAACAATGACGTATTGACATACTTTAGACAACCGGTTCCACGTTAGGGGTTACAGGTCGCAGTACTATAATTCCGGTACAAGTTTGAATTGAATTGCAATAATCAATCAACGATTCCGGATTAATTATCACTTTTTTAGCGGTAAAAGACGCATGAATGAACGTCAATTGGTTTTTGTTCCAATACGCAATGCTTAAATGGGAAATATCCAAACCTGGGATAGCCGTTTTAAAACAAATAATATCCCCGTTTTTTATCAGCGATTGACATTGCGCTATTTCTTTTTTCGGAATGTAATAATAGCTGCTGCGTGCATTGATTGCCTGTTCAATGCGCATCATTTGTTGCACGTTGTCCGGGTTATCGGCCAAATGCGCATATTTTTCATAATTTTCGGACATATAATACACATTTGCTTTGAATTTACGTCCGCCCAAAGCATAGGTCACATCTTCAAAAATTCCTTTATTGACATTATTATAAATCCAATCGGTAGCGTAATGCAAACGAGAGGTATAACCGTTAATAATTCCGTTTCGGTAACGGATTTGCCGCAATTCCTGTTCAAAAGATTCCCAATCCGGTGAAGGAAGCTGCATGGTTCGCGACAGAGCCAGACAATTTTCGACCAAAGTCATGCAATCCAGTTCACGCAAATCAGTGACTAATTCTTCATTTTCGGTTCGATCCAAAGTACCGGCAACATAAGGCTTTTCCAAGAAAAAGAAAGCCGCTTGTATCATTTCACTATCAACCGTACTTTTCGTTGCCGACTGAAAAAATGTTTCGGCAATTGCGCGATCGGGATTGGTCTGAGCAAAAGCGCAACCGGACACAAAGGAAAATAAAAACAAAAATAATTTACAATTCATAATTCATAATTCATAATTAGCCTTTTGAATAAAATAATTGTTCAATTCTTCGATGACTTCCGGAGAATTGTTTTTATCAATCAGTATCAATCCCTTTTCCAATAACACGAGGCGATCGGAAATTTCGGTCGTGTAATTCAAATTGTGACTGGAAATAAGGACAGTCGTTTGTAATTCCTTGTTTAATTTTAAAATCATATCCCGTATTTCGATTTGTGAAGACGGATCAAGGAAATTGAACGGTTCATCGAGAATCAGAATTTCGGGACGAATCATCATAGCCGCCATGATTCCGATTTTTTGTTTGTTTCCCGACGAAAAATTGCGGATGTATTTCTTTTGTCCCAAAATTTCATCATTCATGAAGCGCGTGAACGGTTGCAGTCGTTCGTGAACCGTTTCGTTGTTCATACCGTAACATTCTCCCACAAAATAAAAATATTCTTCGGGAGTCAGAAATTCAATCAAAAAACGGTTATCAATAAACGAACCGGTATAAGCTTTCCAATCTTCAGATTTACTCACATCCGTTTCATTGCTCAAAACATAACCGGAATCGGCTTTCAGTAAGTCGAGTATCAAACGAAACAGGGTGGTTTTACCTGCGCCGTTATTGCCGACCAAACCCAATAAAGTACCCTTGGCTATATTTAATTCGGAAATATCCAAAGCGGTTTTATCTCCGAAACGTTTTACTAAATTTTTAATTTTCAGTTCCATTTTTATATGAATTATGAAATATAAATTATAAATTATGAATTATGAATTATGAATTGCGGAATCCTTCCATATTTTTATATCTCCGTTTCAAAAATCGGTTGTATGTCCATTGCAACCATTGGCGTGAAGTAAGCGTAAACAAGATTCCGATTCCGATCATGAACCAATAAGCTGTATCTTTTCCGAAAAATCCGATGACTATCAGAATCAGTATGACCGGAATAAACATGGTAATCAAGGTAATGATGATCATATTGGGCGATTGGCTTTTCCAATTCATCATTCCCCGGTCGAAAAGATCCAAATACGTTTTATTATATACGGCGTTCTGAAATATCATAAAAAAGACGGGGCCT
>JGI24699J35502_11134093_pt1 | contig 30011 bp, 23 predicted proteins | sample TergutMp193P4_FD_35502 | JGI IMG/M metagenome (IMG submission 35502)
TAGAAATTCGGTGAACGTAACAAAAGAACAACATCAAATTAGCAATTATGGAAAAATATGCTTTTATAATGGTTTTTTATACATTTCAGAGTCGGAAGTGGGAATTCATATTATTGACAACACAGAGCCTTCCCGCCCTCGTATTGTCGGATTTATCGAATTGGTAGGAAACGCCGACTTAGCCGTTCGGGATAATGTATTGTATGCCGATGCATTAATTGATTTGGTATGGTTTGATATTTCCGATCCGGAAAATCCGAAATTAAAAGGGCGATTGGAAAATGCTTTTCCGGACGCTCTGCCGGTAATAGACAATCCATACGGATACGATTACAGTATGCTTTATACGGAAGATGGGAGTAAGAAAGGCGTCGTTGTAGGATGGACGTTGAAAGAGCGAATCGAAAAAGTTGATGCTGAGAAAAACTCGTGGGGAGTAGGGGAAACCGCTTTTGCTACTGCGGAAACTTCAAACAGAGGCAGCTCAAATACCGGAGTCAACGGTTCCATGTCGCGCTTCAGCTTGTACAAAGACTATTTGTATGCCGTTATCAATTACCAAATGACTATTTTTGATTTGAAAACGCAAACTCCGACAAAGGTGCTCGAAAACTTCGGAATAGGCAACGTAGAGACTATTTTCAACTATAAAGACAAAATGTTTCTGGGTATGCCGACCGGAATGGCCATTTATTCGGTCGAGGATCCGATAAATCCTACCTATTGCTCTACCGTTTGGCATGTTTTGGGTTGCGATCCGGTGGTGGTTGATAACGATTTAGCGTATGTGACTGTCCGTTCGGGTAATTTTTGCGGGCAAACCATTAATCAATTAACAATTACAGATGTTCAAGATGTTTATCATCCAAGGGTTATAGTTGAATATACGATGAAAAATCCGAAAGGCTTGGGAATTGACGACAACGCTTTGTTTTTGTGCGACGACGGTTTGAAAGTGTTTAAAACGGGCAATCCGCAAACGCTTATAGCCGATCAAATCGCGCATTATCCCGGGATGGACGGATTCGATGTGATTCCTTACGACCATGTGCTGATGATGATTGCCGACAACGGACTGTATCAGTACGATTATTCCGATATTAAAAATATCAAACAATTAAGCGTAATCCCTATTACTCAAAAATAAAATAATCAACGTATGAAAAATCTAACGATTAGTTTATTTGTCGTTTTGTATATGGTAATGACCGGATGTGATAAATCGGAAGTTAATACGGAAGTTAATACGGGATTAACGGCCGGTCATTGGATACGTCCTACGTACACAGACAATTCAGACGGGAAAACATATATATCTTATGAAAAATCGGATACTTTCTCTGTTAATTCCGAAGGTATTCAATTTTTGAATGACGGCACACTGATTGAACGAAAAAATGCGAGTTTTTGCGGTACGCCCCCGATTATTTACGCTGATTATTCGGGAAATTGGCTTATTCAAAACGACAGCGTCATAATTGATGTTGCCTATTGGGGCGGAATGGAACATCGAGTTTGGAAAATTATTCGCGTAACCAACGCAAGTTTAAAAATAGAAGTTGCGTCGAGTGAAGCAACAATGGATTTATAATCATTTAAATTTTATATACAGATGAAAAATTTTCTTTTAGTATTCAGTTGTCTTGCTGTCGTTATTTTTCTTTCGGCATGCAGTAATGAAAACGAGCCGGGAAAAAATGAATCCCCGGATCCGATAAAAATTGATTTATCAACCACGGAATTTCGAATGGCCGAAGAAAGCCGGAATTTCGCCGCCAATTTATTTTCGGTCGTTTATGAATTACAGGCAAACGACCCCGAATCCGAAAATATTGCGATTTCTCCTTTAAGCTTGAACATAGCTTTGGCAATGGTTTGGAACGGCGCTAACGGCGAAACAAAGCAAGCCATTCAAGAAGCAATGGGAATGGGAGATTATTCGCAGTCGGAAGTGAACGATTATTTCAAAAAATTGAGGGAAGATTTCGTTAAAACCGATCCGACCGTAAAATTAGCCATCGCCAATTCGATTTGGACAAGACAAGGGTTTCCGGTAAAATCCGGTTTTTACGACGTTAATAAAAACTATTACCAAGCCGAAGTGAAGGAAGTGGACTTTTCATCCCCCAACACTCCTTCTCTCATTAATCAATGGTGTTCCGACAATACGAACGGTTTGATTAAAGAAATGATTACGGTAATCCCATCGGATGTGATTATGTATTTGATAAATGCTCTCTACTTCAAAGGCGAATGGTCGGATACCTACGGATTTGATACGTCTGCTACGCGCGACGCTGCATTTACAAGAGAAAACGGCAGTTCGATTCAAGTGAAAATGATGAATCAGAGCAATACATTGCCGTATTATAGCGACGAATATTTGTCAACGACTTCTTTGCCGTTCGGGAATGGCGCTTTCAGTATGGCATTCTTTCTTCCGAACGAAGGCGTTTCCTTTACCGAAATGTTGAATCAACTGAAACAACCGGGTTATTTTTCAAGGTGTTTGCAATCGAGCAATAAGACAGAAGTTGACTTGTATATTCCGAAATTCAAAACCGAATATAAGATTTCGTTAAATGAAACTTTGAAACAGTTGGGAATGGGTATTGCTTTTACCGGTTCTGCCGATTTCTCGGGTATTTCGGATATTCCGTTATCTATTTCGGATGTAAAACAGAAAACATCGGTTTCGATAGATGAAAAAGGAGGGGAAGCGGCGGCTGTTACGGTTATTGAAATTGGACCTACTGCGTTTCCTCCTCAAAAGGCAATTTTCCGGGCCGATCGTCCGTTCTTGTTTGCCATTCGGGAAAATTCCACCGGAGTGGTTTTGTTTATGGGGAAAATCGGGAACCCGGAGTAATTTCCGTAAAAATATTGTATATTTGCAGAGTGGAATCTAAAAGCAAAAGATTATGTTAGACAAACAAATATTAAAAGACCAACAGGGAATGCCAATGGGAGTTTTTATTCCAATACAGTCTTGGAATAACTTAATCTTTCAATATCCCGACATAGAGACTTTAGAGGCCGACCTGCCGCAATGGGAAAAAGACTTTATTGATAAGCGTTTAGATATGGCACAACGTTATCCTGAACGTTTGAAGCCTGTTGAAATGCTTTTTGAAACCCTTTGAGAGTTTTGATAATGTATAAAGTCCTTTATCTTGATGAAGTTGAAAATGATATTGCCGTAGCGAAACAGTGGTATGCCGAACAACAAAAAAAATTGAATGTGCGATTTACCGCCGCTGTAAAAGAAACATTATCAAACATTTTGAAAATGCCGTCAGCATATGCTGTGAGATACAGAAATATACGCATTGCCCATATCAAAATTTTTCCTTATAATGTTCATTTTTATATTGATGAAATCAAAGTGCAGGTTGTGATTATCGGTATTGTTCATAATAAAAGAAATGATGCACTATTTCTTGACAGATAGAGGTATAGCGAATATCAGTATTCAAACCGTCCGTTTTCACTTTCGATAATCAATTCTTTCTTGTCGGAACTCTCGGTAAATCCGATGATTCGGGCATCAATTCCGAAGGATTGGGAAATGGCAATCGCCTCGTCTGCCCGTTTCTCCGGAAGGTAAATTTCCATGCGATGCCCCATATTGAAGACTTTATACATTTCTTTCCAATCGGTTCCGGATTGTTCTTGAATCAACCGGAACAAGGGTGGAACAGGGAATAAATGATTCTTGGTAATCTTCATTCGATCAACAAAGTGCAATATTTTGGTTTGCGCTCCTCCGGAAACATGAACCATTCCATGTATATACGGCCGCAGGTTTTCCAACATTTGTTTGATGACCGGAGCATAGGTTCGAGTCGGAGAAAGTACTAATTTCCCGGCGTCTATGTTTAATTCTTCAATACGATCCGTTAATTTTTTTTGTCCGGAATAAATCAATTCGGGGGGCAAATCGGGGTCGTAGCTCTCCGGATATTTTCCGGTTAAATAGTGGGCAAAAACGTCGTGGCGAGCGCTTGTCAAACCGTTGCTGCCCATGCCTCCGTTGTATTCTTTTTCGTAAATCGCTTTTCCGCACGAGCTTAAACCGACAATTACATCTCCCGCTTGAATGCGGGCATTATCAATGACATCGGCTCGCTTCATCCGGCAAGTGACCGTACTATCAACAATGATTGTACGTACCAAATCGCCGACATCGGCCGTTTCGCCGCCTGTGGGATATATGTGTACTCCAAGTTGGCTTAACTCTTCGCACACTTCGTTTGTTCCTTGAATAATAGCAGAAATAACTTCACCCGGAATCAAGCGTTTGTTGCGGCCGATTGTTGAAGAAAGCAAGATGTTGTCTGTCGCGCCGACGCACAGCAAATCGTCAATGTTCATGATTAAAGCGTCTTGAGCGATTCCTTTCCAAACCGATAAATCGCCGCTTTCTTTCCAATAAATGTAGGCTAAAGACGATTTGGTACCGGCGCCGTCGGCATGCATGATGTTGCAATACTCCGGATCGCCTCCCAAAATGTCGGAAATTATTTTACAAAACGCTTGGGGAAAAATGCCTTTGTCAATATCCTTTATCGCTTGGTGAACCTCTTCTTTGGAAGCCGAAACTCCCCGTTGCATATACCGTTGACTACTCATACTCTTTTCAAGTTGATAATCAGTTATGCACTAAAGTTCCGATTTTTTCTCCGGATACGACTTTTTTCAGATTACCCACCGTATCCATATCGAAAACGATAATGGGCAAATCGTTGTCTTTAGCCAAGGCGGTCGCCGTTAAATCCATAATTTTCAAACCTCGCTTATAGACTTCATCGTAAGTGATTGTTTCAAATTTAACTGCGGTCGGATCTTTTTCCGGGTCTGCGGTATAAATACCGTCCACGCGGGTGCCTTTCAGCATAACATCCGCTTCCAACTCGACGCCGCGCAAGGCGGAAGCGGTATCGGTCGTAAAAAAAGGATTGCCGGTTCCTCCCGAAACAATGACGATTTCCCCTTTTTTCAAAACTTTGATTGCGGTTTCTTTTGAATACAATCGGCCGATGGGTTCCATTCTTACGGCCGTAAAAACACGAGCGGAAGCCCCCGCTTGTTCCAACGCGGAACTCAAAGCCAAACTGTTGATAACGGTTGCTAACATTCCCATTTGGTCGCCTTTTACCCGATCAACTCCTTGAGCGGTTCCGGCTAATCCGCGGAAAATATTTCCTCCGCCAATGACGATTGCCACCTCAACGCCCGTCTCGGCGATTTCTTTAATCTGGCGTGCATAATCGTTTAATCGGTTTTCGTCAATGCCGTACCGGTTATCTCCCATTAAGGATTCGCCGCTGAGTTTGAGAAGAATCCGTTTGTATTTTTTCATCATCTTATACTTTCGTTTGTGAAAAATTTTCACAAAGTTAGAATTTCTTGATGAAAAATAAAAAAGACTGCTTGAAAATCTTTTCCTTAATATTTGTAGAATTTTTCTTTTTCCGCTATATAATTTATGACTCCGTCAATTGTGGTTTGAATTTCAAGCGGAATCCTTAAACGTAAATTCTTTTCGGTCTTCTTGTTTAGTAACAGGCAAACATAATGCAACACTTTTAATTTCTCTTGTAACATTTGACCGACTTCGGAATGGGTAAATAAATCCGGAACCCATACTTTTTGCTGATGAATCAATAAATGAACGATAAACCAGTATGAAATATCCGATTCTTCTTTAATTATAGCCAATGTTCTTTCTTCCGGATTATTAAAAATACCGTTCCAAAGTTCGATAATAATCCGTAAATCTTCACTTCCTTCGTATTGTCGGATATATTTTAAAGCTTCTGCTTTGTTCACGTTTCGGTGGTAGTATAATGCCGCTAAATTGTAGAAAGCATTATTGTCGTTTCTTTCAATCGCCGATAAATAGTATTTTTCGGCTTCTGCATATTTGCCTTGATTAGCATATAATAATCCCAAATTATACACGACATTTTCATACCCTTTTTCTAATACCGATAAATAACAAGTTTCGGCTTCGGCGTATTGGTCTCGGGTATAATATAATAATCCCATGTTATACATGGCGTTTCCATGACCTTTTTCCGCTGCCGACCGGTAATATTTTTCAGCTTCTTCCGGTTTGCCTTGGCCGGCATATAAGTTTCCCAAGTTATACATGGCGCTGATATGTCCTTTTTCGATTGCCGATAAATAATACATCTCGGCTTCGGCATATTTGCCTTGACTCACATATAAGTTTCCCAAATTATACATAGCGCTGATCTGGCCTTTTTCCGCTGCCGATAAAAAATATTTTTCGGCTTCTTCCGGTTTGCCTTGATTTGCGTATAATAATCCCAAATTATACGTGGCGCTGATATGTCCTTTTTCGATTGCCGATAAATAATACATCTCGGCTTCGGCGTATTTACCTTGACTCACATATAAGTTCCCCAAATTGTATATTGCCCCGACTTTACCCTTTTCGATTGCAGATAAAAAATATTTTTCGGCTTCGGAATATACCGTTTGTACACGGTAGATGGTGCCTAAATCAAAAGAATCCGGTTCATCATTTTCATTTTTCGCAGCGTTTGCAAATTCCAATGCTTTTTGCGATATCCGTTCTTTCAAGTCGGTGACGTTATACCAGTTTTCCAAAAAGATGTTCAATCGGTTCGCTTTTCGTTTTTGTTCGGGATTGCCTTGGGTCATAATCAGCCACATGTTGAAAAAGCGATCGGAAATCCGATATAATAAATTCCGCTTATCGGTTTCAATCTTATCTACAACTCCCTTTTCCGCCAATGTTATTAAATTAGCTGAAATCAGTTTGCTTTCCATCCTGCATCTCTCGACTAATTCTTTCGTATTACAGGCTTCCCACACGAAGGCCATTTCCAAGACCGTTTTTCGCAATTGCGGAGGTAATTTAATCAAGCGTTCCTGATATATCGGCGTCACATTATCCATAATCATTTTCAGATAATCCACTCCCTCATTGGCATAATCGTTTTGTACAACCGCTTGTATAAAGAATTGGAGCGTGCGGGGCAAACCGTCGGTAATGATACGAATACTCTGCAATTTGCCCGAATTTTTAGCGACGAATTTTTTCAGTTCGGGTAAATCGGCTATTTCCGCCCAATGATTGAACAATTCCTTCATTTCATCAATGGTCAAAGCTCCGGGATAATGCACTCGGAACAATTCATAAAAGAATTTGTCGTACCACCAAGAGCGCTCGTCCACCTTGGCGCTTGCGGCAATAATCACTATATCGTTGTAGTTGATTAAAACTTCCGAAAACAAATTATCGTCATCGTGAAAACTTTCAACAATTCTGTCAAAATTATCCGATAGCAACACGATTTGTTTCTGCCGGGTAAGACAAAATTCGTGAATTTGCCGATATAAATACCTCGTATAGTCTTCTTCTTTATTAAATTCAGAATAAGCTTTTATTTCCGGTTGAAAAGAGAATCGGTTTTTTATTTCTTCGATTACCGCTATCCATAAATCAGACAAACGGTAAACGGACGCTTGTTCTTCCGCCAAATTAATCGGAATATACTTCGTGTTTAAATTTTCTTCTATCTCTATTTCAATTCTTTTCAGTAAGGTGGTTTTCCCGCTCCCTCTTCTTCCGAAAATCAGTTCATGTTGCACCGGGTCTTCCGCGGAATGCCGAGACAAAGTATCGGTGATTGTCCGGAATTCCGTTTGACGTACAATAAAACTTTTTTTTATCGTTTCTTTATCGCTGTTGGCTGATTGATAGATATTAAATCGCTCCATTTAATAAGCGTCGCCGATACTTATGCTTTGTAATTGTTTATCAAATTCGGTTTTACTTAATGAACTTGTTACGTGAACAGTTACCGGTTCACCCGGCAACAGATCGAAATAGTTATCGGAAAAGAAATTATCAATCCCGTTGATACTGAGGAAAACTCCCCGTGCAAAAACATCGCTTTCAACGGTGACGTCAAATCCGTCGCCGGCAACCGCCGAACGTTTGGAAATAACCGCTTTCGGAAAATCAATGTTTTTATAGCGTGTAAGAAAATAATTGTTCTCGATGCTTTCCGTTTTTCCGTTTTCAAAAAAACGAGCGTTAACCACAACTTCGTTCCTTTGTTTTCCGTTTAACAGCGAATCAATATCGGCCAAGAATTGGTGTCGGCTTGCATTGGCGGGAACAATTACCGCTTTCTCTTGTGAGAAAACAATATTTCCTTTCAAATCCATGACTCGTATTTGCAATTTACCTTTGACCGGTTGCAGGCGGTCGGACACGATATAAATCTCCAATCGGTTGTCTTTGGCAACCGGAGAAACCAATAAATCGTTGTAAGCTTTTTTTGCAAAATAATGTTGCGCTTTCCATCGGCCGTAATAGTCTCTGCTCGACCATGAAGCGACAGGCCAACAATCGTCGTGTTGCCAAAAAAGCGAACCCATGCAATAAGGCATATCCCTCCGATGCGCCTCCATCGCCATGCGAATGGCATCGCCCTGCAACAATTGTCCCATATAAAGAAAGGATTGAAAATCTTTCGGCTTCCGATATTCGCTCAATAAGTACCATTCGATTAATCCGTTGGCATTACTTCCTCCGCGTTGATGCGCCATCATTACGTCGGAATAAATATCGTGATCGCGTTCTTCGGGAGCGTATTTCAATACCGATTGGTATTCGGGAAACGATTGAAACCCGTATTCGGAAAAGAATCGCGCCCGGACAATGTTGTAATTGGCAATCGAATCTTTCGCGTGCCAAACGCCCCAATAATGAGCATCCCCGTTGGGATTCCAATTCGGTTGACCGCTTTCGCATTTGGCATCGGGATCGCCTCCGTAAGGCGAAGAGGGCCAATAAAACCGAACCGGATCATATTTCTTTACCGCTTCGGGCAATACATCGTGAAAAACGTCTTTGTAATCTTTTCGGAGTTCGTCCAGAACGCCCAAGCGTCCGTAAAGTTGCATCCAACCCCAATTGAACCAAGCGGTATGGTTTTCGTTGTTTCCGCACCAAAGCGCAATACAGGGATGGTTACGCAATCGAATCAAGTTATCGGCCGCTTCTTGTCGGATGTTTTCGAGCATTTCAGCATTCATCGGATACGTGCTGCATGCAAACATGAAATCCTGCCAAATCATAATGCCGTATTCATCGCACAAGTCATAGAATAGATCGTCTTCGTATATACCGCCGCCCCAGACGCGCAACATGTTCATATTGGCGTGAACGGCATCCAAAATCGTTTTCTTGTATCGTTCGGGAGTAACGCGAGGCAGAAAATTATCTTGCGGAATGTAATTGGCTCCTTTGGCAAAGACGTTTACTCCATTCAAACGAAAATAAAAGGTTGTACCGTCGGCGTCTTTATCTCGTACCACTTCGAGTTTGCGTAATCCCAAACGATCCGTGCGGCTGTCCGAATGATTATTCATACTTACCGTAGCCGTAAACTGATAACGATGAGGTTCTCCCAAACCGTTGCTCCACCACAGTCGCGGATTTTTGACTTCAATCGGAATTTCAACGGTATTGTACCCTTTTCGAACCGGAACGGTTTTTGTCCATGCGTTCTTAATTCCTCCCGCCCCGATGGTCAATGTCGCGGTTCCGTCTTTGTCTGCAATAATTCCCGCGACAGCCTTAATTTGCGCTTGCTTCGCATTGACTTCTTCCTGTTGGTAATAGACGTTGTCTAACCGCAAGTCGCTCCATCCGATCAGATAAACCGGTCGCCAGATGCCGCTCGTCACCAAGCGAGGCCCCCAGTCCCATCCGTAATGATAACCGGCTTTCCGAGCGAAAACACTGATTTTCTTATTCAATAATCCGCCGTTTTCCGATTGATCGTTTCCCGCTTCAATGGGATAGTGAATAGCATCAAATTTAGGAAGATCAATTTTGACGGGCGAATGAAAATAGACGCGCAATTCATTCGCTCCTTCTTTCAGCAGCGCTTTGACCGGCACGCGCCATTCGCGAAACATGTTGTTTGCCTTCAAAATCAAACTATCGTTCAAATATACATCGGCATAGGTATCTAACCCTTTGAAATAAAGTTCAATGTTGTCTTTTTCAAAAACTTCCGGAGTTACCGTCACTGATGTTTTGTATTCCCAGTCTTCTTTGTCCACCCATTGAACGCCTCGTTCATTCAGTCGAAAATAAGGGTCATCAATAATCCCGTTATTCATCAAGTCGGTATGTACCACTCCCGGAACCGTTGCCGGGTACCAATTGTTTCCTCTGACTTGTTTAAACTGCCAACCGGAAGTGATTTCCTGTTGTTTTGTCGGTATTGCCGCTACGATTGGTTTTGCATGGGTCAAAGAAGGAAGGATAAGCATAATTGCGATTAATTCACAAAAAAAAATACAATGTTTCATATGTTCGAATTCTGTTTTTTATTCGTAATCTCCGTAAAACTCTTGATAATCCGCAATGGAGCGTTGAATAACTTCATAAGCCACTTTCACGTCATAGACATGGGTCAATTCGGTTTTACGCTCATTGGTACCCGGAATATCTTTGTACGTGGTAAAATAATGCCTTAATCGTTCAATCACCAAAAGCGGAACGTCGTTGATGCTGTGATAAGCGCCATAAATAGTATCATTGTGAAGAACGGCAATCAATTTATCATCGGCCAGTCCGCCGTCCAATAAGCGAAATCCTCCGATAGGTCTTGCTTTTACCAATAAATCGCCGTGGGTAATTACTTTTTCCGTCAATACACAAATATCAACCGGGTCGCCATCGCCGACAATATCTTTTCGGTTAAGATAAAAATTACAGAGTTCCGCTACTCGTTTTCCGCTATACGTTTGAGGAATAAATCCGTAAAGCGCAGGGATGACATTCGAGTATTTCTGCGGACGATCAATAGACAAATATCCGGTTTCTTTGTCAACTTCATATTTTACCGTATCGGTCGGAACCATTTCAATATAAGCGGTCACAACATCCGGGTATAATTTACCGATGCTTACGCCGTGCCAAGGGTGAGATTTGTATTTTTTAAACATAAAAATTAAGATTAAAACTAAAAGTTGAATACAAAGATACAATAAAAGAACAAATAGCAATTTATTTTTGTAAAAAATAGTATTATGAAGTTAACATCAGTTAAAACTTTACTTCTACCGGCTCATTTGTAAGCGAATAGAAAATTGCTGTAACATCCTTCAAATACAGTACGAGCGTATTGCCGTCATCGGGCGAATACATGGATTTAAGCGACGGATATTCATCAAGCATAAACGCTTTTACTTCACGGCGTTCGTCGGGTACGACCGTTGCTGCAATACGTAACCAGATTTCCGCACCTTTGTCGTAAGCGCAGATTTCAATTTTCGGATTAGCTTGCATTTGTTTGGCTACATTTTTACATTTGCCGGTTTGAATATACAGCCGGTTTTCAAAAATAGCCGCCGTGCCGAACGGTCTGACGCGCGGTTGATCTCCCTCCGTTGTAGCAATGAAATACACGCCGCAACGTTTCAAAAATTCGCATACCTCTTTCATTGGATTCTCCTTTCTTTATTCATTTGTTTACGCTTGCACCATCGCATCAATTACCGACAGTCATGCGATAATCACTAAAATTGTCTTTAATTTTTTTATAACCCGTTTATTGAATCAATAATTTTTTTCAATTCTTCAAAGGTAGTAATTTTATTTTGAATATCAGCGATTCGAAAAGAAAACAATTCCTAATGTTTCGTACATCATCATTCGCTATTGTCTTTAGATTAATGTCGTAGCCATCCCTCACCAACCTTTTTCGAAGGCTTGGGATTCAAAGAAGCGGAAATTTTTTTGACTTCTGCTAAAACAAATGTTCCATCAGAAAATACCAGCCGGTTGCCGTAATAAATCCCATCACAATTCCCATACCGACTACCAAAGAACAGTATCGCGGATTAAGACCGTTTTGAGCGGCTAATAAACTACCCGTAATATGCGAAGACATCGCGGCTTCAAAAACGCCTATTTTAGCCGGATTACCGGAGGAATGCAACAAGAAAGCCAACAGCAGGGTCAAACCGGGAGCTAACAGTAATTTATAAATAAGTCCGGCGGAGATTAATTTCCATTCTTGTTTGATAGCGCCGAATTTCAATTGTAAACCGATCGAGAACAAAGCCATAGGCGACATCGTAGCGACTAATTTATCTAAAATCGGATTTACGGGAGAAAAATCGGTGAAGCGCGATAAAATCAAAGCAAGCAGACAGCCGAGAAGCGGCGGAAAGCGCAAAACTTTTTTCAGAAAATAAGCAAATTTCAAAGCTTCGGATTTTTCGGAAGAAGCTTTCAGAATGGTGATAACGCCTAACGTGGAAAAGGTAATGAACGTAATTTGGTCAAAAACAACGGCATGTTGTATTTCCGATTCACCGTAAAAGGCGGAAACCATAGGAAAGCCGAGAAAAGCCGTATTCCCCAGTCCGCAAGTTACGAATAAAGCGGTCCGCGAACCCACTGAAAGTTGTTTTTTCCAATCGTATATCTTGACGAATAACCAAGCCCCCGTCCAAACGAGTAACGGCCCGATCATAGGAAGGAGTAATTGGCTGCTCCATTCGATTTCAGGAACATAACGCAGAGCAAGCGCCGGTAAGGCAACATTGATTACCCACGCATTAACGCCTTTGTAAGCATCTGTCGGCAATAAACGCAGCCGAGAGATAATGACACCCGCAGAGATACATATCAGAATCAGAATAAAATGAGTCACCGTATTAGTAGATTTAGAATCACTGCAAAAGCTTTAAATCCGGAATTACTTGGGATATTTGAACAAAGTCTTTGTCATTATGAAACAACAGAAGATTGTTATCTATGGCAATTTGGGCAATAATGACGTCAATTGTGCTTCGTGGCGTTATTCCTGCTTTTCTGCATTTGAAATATAACCATGCTGCATTTTCGTATGATTTTTTACCATAACACAAGTCATAAAAATTCATTGTGTACAAATATTCTTTCAAAATGTCAAATTCTTTTTCATCCTTCGCACCTTGTAATATTTCTTGATATACCTGATTACAAATACCAAAAGGAATATTTTGGTCAATTAAGAAATCTAACTTGTTGTAAGGTTTGTCTTTCAGTCCTTTAAAATAGCCTATAAGAATGGACGTATCTATTAAAATCATTTTCTAACGACGCATTGATTTGTAATCGTAATCATCTCTAAAACTAATTTTCCCTTTCAAATCTTTCAAAGACTTATTATTTCTACCGGCAATAAAATCCGCTAATACTTTATCGCGTGAATTACTTGCTTTTTCGCGAGTTGAAACTTCCTTTTTCTCTATTGTTGTTGCCATACTGCTATCAGACTTTTTTTCTGCGCAAAGATAGGAATTTTTTACCGCTTATCATACCCCATAAAGAACTTGATTGTAAATCCTGCGAACTTTTCGGCCGGCCTCCTCCCAAGTAATGGCATCCACTTCTTTTTTCCCTTCTTCTTTCAAGTATTCATACATACCCGGATAAGTAATAATGGAATACATGGCGTCGGCCATTGCTTCGATGTCCCAATAATCCGTCTTGATTGTATGATTGAGAATCTCGGCGCATCCCGATTGCTTGGAAATAATGGTGGGAACGCCGCATTGCATGGCTTCAAGCGGTGAAATTCCGAAAGGTTCGGATACAGAGGGCATAACATAAACGTCGCTTGATTTAAGAACTTCATACACTTGTTTTCCTTTCATGAATCCGGTAAAATGAAATTTGTCGGAAATGTTTCGCTGCGCAGCCAAACGAATCATCTGGTTCATCATATCGCCGTTGCCGGACATAACAAACCGGACATTATCGGCTTTTTTCAATACACGGGCGGCTGCTTCCACAAAGTATTCGGGTCCTTTTTGCATCGTGATTCGGCCCAGAAAAGTAATGACTTTATCTTTTGTGCCTTTTTTCGAACCGATCGCTTCTATTTCGGGACTTAACGGCTCAACCGCATTGTGGACGGTGGTTACTTTTTTCGGGTCTTGATGATATTTTTCGATGACTGTATTTCGCGTTAAGTTACTTACGGTAATAATATGGTCGGCATGATCCATACCATCCTTTTCAATATTATATACTTGCGGATTTACTTTTCCTCTGCTCCGGTCGAAATCGGTTGCGTGTACGTGAATAACCAAGGGCTTTCCGGTGGCTGTTTTTGCATGAATGCCTGCCGGATAAGTGAGCCAATCGTGCGAATGGATAATATCGGCAGGAATTGTTCTTGCAATGACGCCGGCTACAATCGAATAGTTATTAATCTCTTCGAGCAGATTTTCGGGATAGCGACCCGAAAATTCGATACAACCCAAATCATTGGTACGATAATGGCTGAAATCGGCATATATATGGCTTCTCAAGTCAAAGTATAATTGCGGATCCATATAATTACTAATGCGTTGTTTGACATAGTCCCAAGATACATCTTTCCACACAATGGGCGTATTACAGGCGCCTATCAAACGTAAAAAACTTTGATCCTCATCACCCCAGGGTTTAGGTATAACAAACACGATTTCCATGTCGGATTGCATAGACATTCCCCGCGTTAAACCAAAACTTGCAGTACCTAATCCGCCCAGTATATGCGGCGGAAACTCCCATCCAAACATTAAAGCTTTCATTCTTATACTAATTATAAATTATGAATTACGAATTATGAATTAACTGCTTCCTATTCATTGTCCGTTATTCATTCCTTCGGTATAACTTTCCAATAATTTCAATACACGTAAAACAGCCGCCACATTCATGGCAAAGGATATAGCGCCGCGACTTTGAAAAGGAGGATTCCCATCGAACAATTCCGATAATGTTCCGATGCAATGCAGATTCATCTCGTCGTCTAAGCCGATTAACATGCGTTCGGCAAAGGAAATTCCGCTTAGTTGGTACAAACGTAAATAGGCTTCCAAGTAGAAACCCAATAACCAAGGCCAAACGGTTCCTTGATGATAAGCCAAATCCCGCTCTTTCTGCGGCCCTACATAATAAGGACGATATCCTTCACTTTTGGGACTTAACGAACGTATTCCTTTTGGTGTCAGAAGTTCTTTTGTAATGATATTTAATACGGCTCTTTTCTGCTGACGATTCAGCGGCGAATAATCCAAAGCAATAGCGAACAGCATATTGGGACGAACACTCCAATCAACATACGTTCCATCAATAAAATCGAACAAATAACCGTAGCCGTTGACGAAAGTTTCAACAAACGAAGCGCCGGTTTTGCTTGCCAAGGCTTCCATTTGATTAACCCTTTCGGTGTCTCCTTGCCTCCCGGCAATTTCGGAAGCAAATTTCAGAGCATTGTACCACAGAGCGTTAAATTCTACTATAAAACCCGAACGCGGAACAATGGGTTTACCGTCAATGGAAGAGTTCATCCAAGTAATCGCTTGGCTCTTCCCTTCGGAACAGACTAATCCGTTTTTTTCCAAGACCAGATTCGGATGTTTATTCTCAATGATGTAATCAACAATTTCTTGAATCAGCGCTCCGTATTTTTCCATGCATTGCGCTATTCCCTGCATTTTCGAATATTGTTGCATAGCCCAAATCGCCCACAAAAAGACGTCGGGCATTTCAATTTCTTTAATCACCTTGTCCCCCGAACGGTCTTTCATATAATTTCGAATAGCCGGTGTAGCGGTAGTCATAATCTTTTCAAAACGCACCGGATCATCAATTGACAAGGTACATCCGGGTAAAGAAACAAATAAATCCCGCGCCCGAACCTTAAACCAAGGATATCCGGCTATCAAGTAAGCATCGTTTTCGGTAGGACGGTGGTAAAATTGTTGAGCGGCATTTTTCAAGCAATTGTAAAAGCTCGTGCGAGGAGTACGACTCTTGATTTCTTCCTCGTATTTCTCCGCCAAAACCGAGGGGTCAATAAATGTATCTCCCCCGGAGAAATAAACAGATTCTCCTTTTGTGATTTCCAATTCGAAATATCCGGGGACATACAAATCTTCCTTGTAAGGAAATCCCCGTTCCATCTCTTTCGAATATTCAAAGTTTTTATACCAATCCGGGTGAAAAACAAACCTACAGGGTTTATTGAACTGCATATACAGATCGGGATATCCTTCGTACATTCGGGTCTTTATACCGTTTTCCACTAAATCATAATGTTGACTTGCATTCGGGTTGGCCGAAGTCAGAAAATTTACATTTCGAAATGCAAGAAACGGTTTGAACCGCAAAGTCGTTTGCGAATGAGCGTCAAGTAAAGTATATTTAATCAAAATGCGGTTCTCATAAGCCGTAAAGACTTTTTCTTTAGACAAAATCACTCCGCCGACCCGGTAAATAGCTCTCGGCATAATATCGCAATCGTATTGCCGAATGTATTTATGTCCGTTGGGACTGAAATGATAATTATCAAATTGGTGAATACCCAAATTAAATTCGGCTTCGTGTTGGATAACCGTTTCGTCGAGAGACGACAGGAGTACATGATTATCTTCTCCCAAAGCCGGCACCGGGATTACAAGCAAACCGTGATACTTTCGGGTATTACAATCAACAATGGTCGTAGAATGATAAGCTCCTCCTCGATTGGTACGTAATATCTCCCTTGTCAATGATTCTTCCAGATTGATTAGCAATGTTTTATCAAATTTCAAATAACCCATATCTCGTGAATTTATTTCTGTTTGATTCATATTTCTTTATTTTAAAGACGAAAATTACTATATATTTTTAGAATATGCAAATATATCGCATTTTTTTTATTTATTTGCTTAAATTTGCAGGAATGTTTACGAAAAACAGAATGGACTTAAAATTTGAAAAAAAACGGATTCTATATGCCCTCTTCTTCCCGGCGTTATTTATTATTTTGTTGTGGTTGGTGTTATTCGTGGAAAAAGCATGGGGAGCCGACTGGAGTCAGTGGGGTATTTATCCCGGAAAAATAAGCGGTCTGCGGGGAATTTTTACTTCTCCTTTCATTCATGCCGATGCCAAGCATCTTTTTTCGAACAGTGTACCGCTGTTGGTTTTATCTTGGTGTTTGTTTTATTTTTATAAGGATTTGGGATACGGCGTTTTTCCGATATTGTGGATTTTATCGGGCTTGTTAACATGGATTTTCGGTCGAGATTCTTTGCACATCGGAGCCAGCGGATTGACCTATTCATTGGCTTTTTTCTTGTTTTTCAGCGGAGTCTTCCGGCGGTATATTCCTTTGATGGCTGTTTCGCTGATTGTTGTCTTCCTGTACGGAAGCACCGTTTGGAATATGTTTCCCGTAGCGGAAATTATTGATCCCTCCATTTCGTGGGAAGGTCATTTGGCCGGCGCAATCAGCGGTTTTGTTTGCGCTTTGATTTTCAGAAAACGAGGACCGCAAAATCCGGAACCGGAGGAGGAAGAAGAGGAAGATGACGATGATAATGAAGAAAATGAAGAAATAGAGAATCTCACGTTTCATTGTATATTCAAATCAAACATAAGGAACAGATATGACGCAACTCTTTTCCCAAAATTCCCGAAAAATCCGTAACTTTGCAGAATAAAGTGTATAAATAACAGGATGCTGGGAAAAATTATCCGTTTCAGTCTTAAAAACAAATTGATTATTCTTTTATTCACATTGGGAATATTGGGATACGGCATATTCTCTGTCTTCAGAGTTTCCATCGGAGCCGTTCCGGATATTACCAACAATCAGATTCAAGTAATTACGACTTCAACCAATTTATCCACACAAGATATTGAACAATTCATCACCTACCCCGTCGAAATGGAAATGGCCAATCTGCCCGGAGTGCAGGAAATCCGTTCCATCTCCAAATTCGGTTTGTCGGTGGTAACGATTGTCTTTGATGATAATTTAGGTACTTACCTGCCCCGCCAATTGGTTGCGGAAAAATTAGTCACAGCAGTCGAACAGATTCCCGAAGGATTCGGCGCGCCGGTTATGGGACCGATCAGCACCGGATTAGGCGAGATTTATCAATATACGTTGGAAGTCAAACCCGAATTTAAAAACCGCTATACGCTGACCGATTTGCGTACCATTCAAGATTGGATTGTTAAACGGCAATTATCTGGCATACCGGGCGTAGTCGAAATCAATACTTGGGGCGGATACTTGAAACAATACGAAGTCGCTATTGTTCCGGCTGTCTTGAACGCCATGAATATTTCTGTCTATGAATTGCTTACGGCGTTGGAAAAAAACAACAGTATTGCCGGAGGGGCTTACATTGAAAAAACCAATCAAAGCTATTTTATCCGCGGAGAAGGAAAAATCAACTCCATCGCTGATATTGAAAACATTGTAGTCAAAAGCGGAAAAAGCATTCCCGTTTTAGTCAAAGATGTGGCGACGGTTCATATCGGACACGCCGTCCGGTTCGGAGCCATAACCGGTAACGGAGAAGGAGAAAAAATATTGGGACAAATCATGATGCTTAAAGGCGCCGATTCGCGTCAAGTGATTAAAGACGTCAAAGCGCGTGTGGAGCAAGTCCAAAAAACCTTGCCCGAAGGCGTGTATATCAATCCTTTTCTGGAACGCAGCGAATTGGTCGCCAAAACGACAACTACCGTCGCCGAAAACTTGATTATCGGTTTTTTGATTGTTATTTTCGTAGTCGTGTTACTGTTGGGTAATTTTCGATCGGGACTGGTGGTTGCTTCCTTGATTCCGCTCTGCCTGTTGTTCACGATTTCTTTGATGACTCTGTTCGGAATTGACGCCAACTTGATGAGTTTGGGAGCGATTGATTTCGGAATCATTATTGACGGAGCGGTGATTATTGTCGAATACGTATCTTTCCGTATAAGTTCCAATTTCGCTCTTCTGCAAAGTTTGGACAAACGTCAACGGCAAGAAGCGATTGATACGATTACGAATGAAAGCGCATCGAAAATGATGAATTCGGCGGCATTCGGACAACTCATCATCTTGATTGTCTTTATTCCTATTCTTTCTTTAGTCGGAGTAGAAGGGAAAATGTTTCGTCCGATGGCGCTGACATTCAGTTTTGCCGTTATCGGAGCTATGATACTTTGCTTTACGTATGTACCTGTGGTCTCCTCCTTACTTTTGCGGCCGCATAAAGAAAATCCGAAATCGCTGTCCTCATTTTTCATCCGACTATTGCATACAACCTATTATCCGGTAATCCGGTGGGCATTAAAAAACACAAAGAAAATAGTAGTCTTATCCGTTTTATTGGTGGCTCTTGCCGTATGGACTTACAACCGGATGGGCGGCGAATTTATTCCTCAATTGGACGAAGGCGATTTTGTCATTCAACCGGTATTAAAAACAGGAACGACTTTGACGCAGACCATCGAAACCACAACGAAAATCGAGCAAATCTTGTTAAAGCAATTCCCGGAAGTTACCCAAGTCGTCAGCCGGATCGGAGCGGCGGAAGTTCCCACCGACCCGATGTCTATGGAAGAAACCGATATTATTATCCGTTTGAAACCTAAGAATGAATGGGTTTCCGCCAAGACCAAAGCCGAATTGGCCGAAAAAATAAAGGAAGCCTTAGCGGTATTTCCCAATACGGATATTGAATTTACCCAACCTATCGAAATGCGTTTCAACGAGTTGATTTCCGGTTCGCGTTCCAACGTCGCCATTAAAATATTCGGAGAGGATTTGGATATTTTATCGCAAAAAGCGCAGGAAATTAAGAAAGCGATTGCCAATGTCAAAGGCGCATCCGACATCATCATCGAAAAGGTCGAAGGATTACCGCAAATGATGGTTCGATACGATCGTGCAAAAATAGCTCAATACGGTTTACAAATAGCCGAATTGAATGATCTCATTACGCTTGGTTTTGCCGGAAAAACAACAGGCAATGTCTTTGAAGGTGAAAAACGGTTCGACATCGTTCTTCGCTTCGACACTGCCGCTCGCAACGATATTGAACATTTGCGCAACCTGTATGTTCCGTTGCCCTCCGGCGGACAAGTTCCTTTGCGGGAAGTTGCCGACATTCATTATGCCGAAGGCCCGGCCAAAATTTCACGCGATAATACGCAACGTCGAATTATAGTCGGCGTAAATGTCCGTAACCGCGACATGCAAAGCGTAGTGAATGATATTGAAAAAATAGTGAATCAAAAAATCAGTTTGCCTCCGGGTTATATCATTACTTACGGCGGACAGTTCGAAAACCTGCAAAGCGCTACCAAACGCTTGAAAATAGCGGTTCCGATTGCTTTATGCCTTATTTTCATTCTGTTGTACTTTGCCTTTACTTCAATGCGGGAAACTGTTATGGTCTTTTCCGCCATTCCGTTGGCAGCCGTGGGAGGTATTTTTTCCTTGTGGATACGCGGATTGCCGTTCAGTATTTCCGCCGGCGTCGGATTCATTGCTTTGTTTGGAATTGCCGTATTGAACGGTATCGTTTTGATAGAACATTTTAAAGATTTAAGAAAAGATAATAAGAAAGACAGAAATATGGATGCATTAATAATACAAGGAGCCATTGACCGGCTGCGACCGGTTGCCTTGACGGCGGGCGCCGCCGCTTTGGGTTTTCTTCCGATGGCCGTATCAACTCATGCCGGCGCGGAAGTACAACGCCCGCTTGCTACGGTTGTTATCGGAGGATTGATTACGTCCACGTTCCTGACAATGGTCGTATTGCCCGTATTGTTCAAAATAGTTGAAGGCAAAGAACGGATTTTCTCCAAAAAGTCTAAAGTCGGTAAAGGAATTGCTTTATTAATAGGAATAATGCTGTTTGCAGCCCATCCGTTGTCGGCTCAAAATCCGGAATTGGACAATTTAATACAAACCGCTTTCGATAACAATAAAGGGATTCGGTCGCTTCAAATACAGACGCAACAGCAGAAAGCCAACATAAATGCTGCATTTACGTTCGATAAGACATCCGTCTATTACAGTTACGATGAAAACAATATCGCGCCGAATAATTTGCCGTTGAGAGTGTGGGGTATCGAACAAAATTTTTTGTTCCCGACGGTATATACGTCCCAATACAAAGTCAATAAAGCCGAATGGAAAATCTCCCAAACCGCGTATGAAATCGCACGAAACAAGCTTGCATTGGAAGTTTCTTTGGTTTATGAACAAATCGTTTGGATACAACAACGGGAAAAACTGTATCAATATTTGGATAGTTTGTATAGCGATTTTGCCCGAGCCGGTTCCCGAAAATTTGAATTGGGCGAAACCAACTATTTAGAAAAAATCACCGCAGAGGCAAAATCGAAGAGGATACATACTTCGCTGACAAAAGTTGTCCGGGAAAAAAGAGCGGCTTACGAACAATTGGCGGCCTTGTTGCAGGTGAACGATACAATCGTGGTTACGAATAATGAAACGAAAGAGTTAAACATTCCGGCGAATAATACGGTGCAAAATCTTCATCGCGACAATCTTGAAAATACGGCCGCCTTGTATAAATCACGACTGAATCTGGAGCGGAACAACTGGTTGCCGAATATTAATTTGGAGTATTTTCAAGGAACAAATTCCGCAATGAAAGGTTCCATGTACGGCTTTCAGATAGGATTGTCTTTCCCGCTTTTATTCACAGGGAATCTGTCTAAAAATAAAACGGCCAAACTCGGTTTGTTGCAATGGGAAGAACAACGAAAGAACCAAGAAGCGAAGATGAACGGTTTTCTTGCCGTGAAGCAATCCGAATTGGAACAAAAACATGAAGCGATTCGGTATTACAACGAATCGGGCAAAAGACTTTCGGACGAAATTATCCATACAGCCGAGAAGAGCTATCGCAACGGTGAAATTGATTTTTTCCAATACATTCAAAGCATGGAAAATGCCGCTGATATTCAATTGGATTATTTGAATAATTTGTTACAATACAACCAAGTTTATTTGGAATTGTACTACTTTAATTATAATGAATAGACTTATGCAATATCGTTCCGTTTTTATTGTTTTGTATATACTTATTTTCTTATTTTCTTGCAGCCGGGAAAAACAGGCGCCAAGTGAAGAGAACGCCTCCTCCGAATCATGGATTCATATTACGAAAGAGCAATTTGATCATGTAAATATGCAAATCGGCGCTTTGGAAAAAGCAGAATTTAATGAAGAAGTTCGAGTGCGCGGAATTGCCGACGTTCCTCCCCAAAGCAAGGCAACGATAAGTCCGATGGTTAGCGGTTTGGTCAAAGACCTGTTTGTTCGACCGGGCGACCGAGTAAAAAAGGGTCAGCCCTTGTTAAGTTTTGAAGGACCGGAAATTATCGGTTTGCAGCAATCCTATCTGGAAATCTCCGAACAACTGAAATCATTGGAAGCGGAATACAAGCGACAAAAAACGCTTTTTACCGAAAATATTTCTTCCGAAAAATTATTCCTCGAAGCGGAAAGCAATTACAAAAAAGCGACAGCCGCTTGTGAAGGATTAAAACAACAACTTTTGCTGCTAAACCTGGATACCGATAAAATAAAGCAAGGGAAAATCAGTCCGTTTGCCGTTATCTGCGCGCCGATTGCCGGAGATATTATCCGGTTATACGTTGATATAAGCAAGTTCATCCAACCGTCCGACGTGGTGGCGGAAATCGCGGATACCCAACAACTCCAACTGTATTTATCTGTTTTTGAGAAAGACATTGCTTCTGTTCGGACCGGCCAAAAAGTAATTTTTTCGTTGCCCGAATCATCCGGTCAACTCCTTACAGCTACAATCAATGCCGTCGGAAAAGCGATTGACCGGACCGATCGCACGGTTACGGTACAAGCGCATCCCACCGGCAACATGCAAGTCCCGTTACTGACCGGAATGTATATTGATGCCGGAATTGTAATTGCCTCAAAAACCGTATGGGCGTTGCCGGTGGATGCATTAATCACCGAGGAGGAAGAGCATTTTGTACTTCTGTTGCATTCTTCCGACGACAACAAATATGTGTTTCGTAAAGTGAAAGTTCAAACCGGCGAGCGAAACGGCGATTATATGGAAATTATTCCGAACGATTCCGTCACAAGCGCTTCGGTTCTATTGTTGAAAGGCGTATATAGCGCGGTATAAATCAATAACCATGCTTTATTTTTACGACCGATCCGCGTAGAAAATAATTCAAAGGTAAAGCAAAACGTCTCCGAAGAATTGCATATTCTGACCGGTTTGTCCGCCGGATTTTCCCGGTTCGGCTATGCCTCACTCTATTCCGCCTTGAAAAAATATGATAAAAATTATGTTATTTGAAAATAAAGTTATAAATTCGCAACATTAAATTGGTAAGGTATCTCTTATAAACAGGTAAGCGCTATGTTGATGTATTGAAAGTGTATGGAAATGAGAACATGGATTATCCGGATCAAGATGTAAGTATGGCCGCCATTTATTCACGATTTATTAACTCGGTAATAGTAACTTTTTTATGAAACAGTTAATCTTTTTGATATTATTTATTGGTATCTTTGTTAATTCTTACGCACAAGATTATCACACTCAAATTGTTGATAAAAAGGTAAAGAATTTTAATTTTGATAATGATTTTTCAACTCCGTTGAAAGCATTTGTCTCACTTCAATACTTAAGGGCGAATGGCAAATTGAGTGAAATGTATAAGAAATCAACATATAGATTTCGTAGTGGCGACAATAAGGAATTGAATGATGAAAAGACAACTGCAGAGTTTAAATCAGAACTTCTTAATCAAGAGATTACAGAAATGATTACCTACCATGATTCCATTGCTGTCGTTATATACCCATATCGTGATTCTGATTATAAATTTCGTGTACTGAATCTGGAAGAAGGCATTTGGGTCAATGCCGGAGAAAATATGGGAGGACCGGGCTTGAAGGCAGTTGAAGATAAAATACGTGACTATTTACCTTTATATTTATTGGAAGTTCGACGAACCGTCATAATTCTGAATACCCCAACAGACACGATTGCTTTCGTGAATTATCTGAAAAAAAACGGAGAACCGCCTAAACAATTTCTTTTGGAAGCGCTTACCGAGCATAAATTGGTGATTTACGGAGAACGTCACCGGGAAAAATTGTCATGGCAATTATTGAAAGATTTGGTAAATGATCCGGTTTTTCCCAAAACGGTAGGAACCGTCTTTATGGAACTCCAATCTTATAAACAAAGCGAGATTGATAAGTTTTTTAACAATATTGAGCGCATGGATTCGTCTATCCTTATTGGAATTTATCAAGATATGCAGGCGAACGGGTGGTTTGATAGAGGCGGTTTTGAGTTTCTTATCAACTTATGGCAATTAAATAAACGTCTGCTTGAAAATGAAAAGATCAAGGTTGTTTTTGCGGATTTTCAACCGCCGATTCGAGAAATAAAAACAAAAGAAGAATTACAAAAATTTATCACAGATAATAATGCCCAAGAAAGAAATACACACATGGCAAATGTTATAGAAAAAATGATAAAAACTTCATCCGATTCGCGAAATAATCTGTTCATAGTCGGTTATGGACATGCATACAAATCTTCGGCAATTGACGATGATGGCGAATCGCCGGAAGATGATTATTCAGCAGCCAATCAATTGGTAAAACGATTCTCGGATAAGGATGTTTTTTGTACAAGAGTTCACACATCCGGAATCAACGGATATACGCGAGGAGGCATGTTCGATTATGCCTTTGCAAAAAATGGCGGGCAACCGGTTGCTTTCAAATTAAAAGGAAGTCCGTTTGGAAAAGAAGTCATTGAAGAGCTGGCATATAAAAAAGACGACTTCGGTAGTTTTGAAAATAACTATGACGGGTATATTTATTTGGGAGGAGAACCTATTGATAAGCAACGAGAATACAGATTATCAGACATTTATACTGAAGATTTTGTGAAAGAAATCATACGGCGAGCTTATCTTTTGGGAGAAGAAGATGAAATGTGGTTTGGCGTTCCAAACAAATCCTTAACGTTGGAAGTTGCGTTGAAAGATTTGAATGATATATGAACGCATCAAGCTATTAAATCGTAAAACTATCTGTTTCTCGGAAAATAAGCAGATACATGATAATGTGAGGCGCGACAAAGGAAAGAACCTTCAACCGGCGGAGAGGTAGCCATAGGACGAGGTTTGGAAAAAATACAATTTTTATTTCTCAAATTTTCAAATTCAAATAATTATTGGTAATTTTGTCCTTAACTATTAACGATATTTTTGAAAAAATCAATATGGAAAAGAAAGGATATATCTCTGAAATACGATTAAACACGCATGTTAACGTCAATCGTTGCTATCAATGCGGAAAATGTTCGGCCGGATGCGCCGTTTCCGAAGAAATGGATTATACGCCGAGCCGCGTCATGCGAATGCTCCAAACCAACGATACGGAAAACTACCGAAAAATATTATCTTCCGAATCTATCTGGCTTTGCGTTTCCTGCCAAAATTGCCTTACACGCTGTCCGATGGAAATTGATATTCCCCAACTGATGGATTTCTTACGCGAAAAAGCGATTCAAGAAAAGACGGTCAATAAAAAATCGAAAAATATTCTGTCGTTCCACCGTGCATTTTTGGATTCGGTGAAATATACCGGACGTTTATACGAAATCGGTTTGGTTGCAGACTATAAAACGCGAACATTCGATATTTTTCAAGATATGGATGTAGCGCCGAAAATGTTTGCAAAAGGAAAACTTCCGATTATACCGGAAGTAATAAAAGATAAAAAACAGATGGACGCTATTTTCAAAAATACAAAGCAATAACAATCATCGTATAATAACATAATAATTATGAATATAGGATTTTATCCCGGTTGTTCTCTGAAAGGTACTTCTTCGGAATACGCACAATCAACCATAGCTTTGGCAAAAGCATTCGACATTCATTTTACGGAAATTGAAGATTGGAATTGTTGCGGCGCTACCGCAGCTCATTCCCTTAACGGAGAACTCGCCGCGGCGTTACCGGCCCGTATATTGGCTTTGGCCGAAAAACAAGGCTTGAATGAAATTGTCGTTCCGTGTGCCGCCTGCTACAACCGGTTGAGTGTAGCGCAACACGAATGGAACGAAGATCCGGCTTTGAAAAGTCGTCTGTCCGAAATCCTCGGGATGCCGCTAAACAAAAAATGTGAAATACTGAATGCTATGCAATTTATTGAAAAATATATTGCCGATAAAATAACCGAAAAAGTTGTCAACCCCTTTGATCATCAAGTGGTTTGCTACTATGGATGCCTTTTGGTGCGTCCGCATGGCATCCTGCAATTCGACCGTTTGGAAGATCCGCAATCCATGGACGAATTGATGCGACAAATAGGCGCTAAAACCCTCGATTGGGGATTCAAAACCGAATGTTGCGGAGCCGGACTTTCCGTTTCGCGTACCGACACCGTAGCCAAACTGTCCGGTAGAATCGTACAAGATGCAGAAGACAGAGGCGCAGAAGCAATTATAGTCGCTTGCCCGATGTGTCAGTCGAACCTTGATATGCGTCGCAGCCACATTGACAGTTATTTGGGTAAGAAAACAAAAATCCCGGTTTTGTATATTACGCAGGCAATCGGTTTAGCCGTCGGTGTGAGTAAGGAAGAATTGGGATTAAAGAAATTGTTTGTAACGCCGGCGCTGTAAATAATAAAATCATGATCGTCATTCTTCTTTCAATCATCATTTTCTTGATTGTCGGCGCTATTGTATTAATCCTCGTTACGAGAAAAAAAGATCATTTTGATGAGTGGAAGGAGAAATTCATCCAATTGGATGCCGGACTTTCAAAAATTGATCCGTTGATTCGAGACGAATTTGGAAGAAACCGCGAAGAAAGTCAACGCTCATTCAAAGAAAACCGCGAAGAATTGAATCAATCGTTTAAGCTACTTAGCGACACACTGACCAAAACCGTTGCAGAGCTTTCCAATGCACAAAAAGGGCAATTTGAATTATTTTCCAACCGACAGGAACAAATACGGAAAGATTCGGAAGCAAATTTGAAAGAAATCCGGGAAACCGTCGAAAAGAAACTCCAAACTTTGCAGGAAGAAAACAGTAAGAAATTGGAAGAAATGCGCAAAGTCGTGGACGAAAAGCTACAAGAAACGGTCGAAAAACGTTTCAATGAATCGTTCAAACTGATCAACGAGCGTTTGGAACAGGTACACAAAGGCTTGGGTGAAATGCAATCGTTGGCGTCCGGAGTCGGCGACTTGAAAAAAATATTAACAAATGTAAAGACGCGGGGAAATCTCGGCGAAATTCAATTGGGCGCTATTCTGGAACAGATTTTATCGCCGGAACAGTACGAACAAAATGCAGTCGTCAAAGAAAACAGTTCGGAACGAGTAGAATACGTCGTCAAATTACCCGGGAAAAACAACGACGATAAATCGTTGCTGCTGCCCATTGACTCAAAATTCCCCAACGAAGATTATCAGCGTTTGCTGGATGCTTACGAAAATGAAAACTTGAGTGTACGCGATAGGGAATCAGTCTCTAAGCAGTTTGAAAATTCGGTGAAAAAAAGTGCGAAAGATATCCGGAATAAATACATCAATCCGCCGGTTACAACCGATTTTGCCATTTTGTTTGTACCGACCGAAGGACTGTATGCGGAAATCCTGCGTCGGACGGGACTTTTTGAAACTTTGCAACGGGATTACAAAATTACGGTTGTCGGTCCCACGAATTTAGTCGCTTTTTTGAGCAGTCTGCAAATGGGATTCAAAACCTTAGCAATTGAAAAACGCTCCGGTGAAGTCTGGGAAATTTTGGGCGCCGTTAAAACGCAATTCAGTTCATTCGGCGATACTTTAGAAAGGACAAAAAGAAGATTGCAGCAGGCAACCGATGAGATAGACAAAGCCGGCGTTCGTTCGCGAGCCATTGAGCGAAAATTACGAACGGTTCATGTATTGCCTCAAGATCAAACCATTGAGTTACTCGGTGAAGCGGTTGAAATAGAAGAAGACAGTCAAATAGGAATCGCTGATAGTAGAGACGTCTAAAGCGATTATCAAATTGTAAATTCATCAACAAAGATAATACTGATTAGTAGTGCTATACCACACACGGAAGAAAATATCTGATAATTTTACCAATATACAGTAGTAAATATCGGATTATTTTCACATAGACAGAAAGGAATATCTGATAATTTTTACTATATATGGCAAAAAATATCGGATAATTTTACCAATACATAATATGTATTCCAAAATATAGTATTATATTTGCACCATAAAATATAAAAAATGAAACGTAATTTATATCAGTCTTTACTCAAACATCTGGATAAAAAGGAATATACAGTTATCATTGGGGCGAGACAGACAGGAAAATCAACCTTGATGCGGCAATTGGAAACCCACTGTAAGTCCGAACAGATTCCATTCATCTTTCTGAATCTGGAAAACAAAAATATCCTGTATGAATTGGATAAATCGCCCTTGAATATATTGGCTTATCTTCCGGTCGTAAAAAATCGCGTGATTGTATTTATTGATGAATTTCAGTATTTACAAGATCCTTCCAATTTTCTTAAACTGATTTATGACGAATACGCAGAGAAAATAAAGATTGTCGCAACAGGAAGCAGCGCTTTTTATTTAGATACTACATTCAAAGATTCGCTGTCCGGAAGGAAGAAGATATTTTACCTGCAAACATGCGGATTTGATGAATATCTGCAACTGAGAGGGCTGGACGATTTGTATGAAGAACTTATTCGGCTGCAATCGAATAAAGAAGCAAAATCCGTTTATATAGATGTATTGCATCAAGAGTGGCGAAACTACATGCTGTATGGCGGTTACCCAGCCGTTATTACTGAGCCGGATAATAAGGAAAAAATTGTGCGCTTAGCCGAATTACGCGATGCTTACGTGAAAAGAGATATATTGGAAGCCGGCGTACAAAACGAAACAGCTTTTTATTATCTTTTTCGGATACTTGCCGCACAATCCGGAAATCTACTAAATACAAATGATTTAGCTTTATCTTTACGTATAAAGCACGAAACTGTGACAAACTATCTGGCTGTATTGCAGAAATGCTTTCACATCGTTTTGTTGAAACCATTTTACAGAAATCTCAAAAAAGAATTAGTCAAAATGCCGAAAGTTTTTCTGACAGATACCGGTATGTTAAACAGTTTACTGAATAATTTTCAACCCCTTGCGCTTCGTTCCGACAAAGGTATGATTTGGGAAACTTTGAATTACAAATTATTATCTGAAAAATACGGACCGGATGAAATATTATTCTGGAGAACAACCGATGGAAATGAAGTTGATTTCGTATTGCCCTATATTGAAAGCCCCTTTGCCGTTGAAGTGAAATTCGACAAAACAAGCATTAGGCCAAACAAATACAAAAAGTTTACAGAAACCTATCCGGATATTCCTTTGTCTTTTCGATGGTTGCAGCCTTTTGAGGAAAAACTTTTGAATGAACTAAAATAATTACCTTTGTATTCGTATGTCACAATTGAAATTATATAAAGCTTCGGCAGGTTCGGGTAAAACTTATACCTTAGCGCGCGAATACATCAAAGAAGTATTATTGGGCGGATCCGATACTTACAGTCATATCTTGGCCGTTACGTTTACCAAAGATGCTACCGGCGAAATGAAGGAACGGATTCTGTCGGATTTGTATGGATTGGCTTTCGGAACCGCCGATTCAAAAAATTTTCTTGATTCTATCCGAACAGCTTTGAAAGAAGCCGGGCGACCTATGGACGAAACTTTGATTCGCAAAAAAGCCGGCGAGATGCTGAATGCCATTATCCACGATTACAGCCGATTATATATTACGACTATTGACAGCTTTTTCCAAAAGGTTCTCCGTAACTTGGCGCGTGAATTGGGAAGAAGTTCGAAGTTCAATATTGAGATGAATTCCGCCAAAGTGCGTATGGAAGCAGTGACCCGAATGATTGAAAATGCACATCAAGACCCGCGGCTTCTTCAATGGTTGACCACTTATGTTGAAAATAAATTGGAGCAAGACGGGAATTGGCGTTTCAAAGACGATGTGTATCGTTTCAGCGCGTGTATTTA
>JGI24699J35502_11134092_pt1 | contig 29974 bp, 20 predicted proteins | sample TergutMp193P4_FD_35502 | JGI IMG/M metagenome (IMG submission 35502)
CCAGGTCGATATTCTTCCCTGTGGAGAAATAGTCGATCATCCATCCGGGGCTGAAATTCGCCGCCGACTGGAACACACCCGCCATCGGGTTCTCGATCAGATCATGCTCGCCTGTTTCTGGGTTGACTGCCGGATCATAGATGAACACACCCGGTTCGGCTTTCAGCCCGATCGGATCCCCAGCCAAGATCGTGTCAGAAACCTGAGTCAAGAAAGAATCAGGCCACGCGCCCCGCCCGAACAACAATGACGCCATCGCGACCTCTGGTCCACTGGTGCCGTTCCACGCTATAACCACTGAACACCAATCCGTCGTGAACGCATCCAACTGGGTCTGCGTCATCGAGAAGGCCGCCAGGCTCAACGTCTCCGCGAACAAACACAACACGTGATCTTCGTAGGTGTAGTAATCCTCCAACCCCGGATCTTGGTTGACCGTCAATTCCCATGCGTGTTCACCCAAACCAGCCAAGAGTCCCGCGATCTGGGCCGCCGACAACCCTTGGGCCAACGCCAACGCGAACTCCACGTTTCCCGCATTAGCCTCCAGCAATGCCAGCAATTCAGCAGGGATCTCCGATACTCTGCGCCCATGCAAACCTGTCACCCAGTCGATGATTTGTTCCGCGTCGTACTGCGGGAAAGCAACCTCTTCGTCGAAAGTGACCACCGTCACCGACGGGTTCGATGCTGATATCCACTCAGCAATGTCCAACCGTCGTTGGAAATCGGCTCTCAATTCCCGCAACCGGCACACCTTTTCCCCACTGTAGTCCCAGCGGCTCAAACCAGAGTACGACAACCACACATCGTCCAGGTTCCATCGCAATGCAGAAATTATCTCCGGTGCGTCACCAGTTGCTCTGTCCAAACAACGAATGGCGTCTTTCATCGCGTCCGTGTCAATCGATACCATGACCGATCACCTCGGATAATTCCGCCAGTGCACCTGCCATGCATCTGGTTCAACGTTGATTGGTTGGCTCCCCGCCGCATCGGTGAACTCATCCTCCACGCCATCAGCCACCTTGACAGCATCCGCTTTCAAATCCACCAATTCTGAATACACCGAATCAGCCAGACCCCCGACCCACGCGCCCCGCTCGAATGCAGCCAAAACATCATCCAGAACACTCCTGAGATCTTGCCGCTGAGGAAGACACGTTTGTCTTCTCGCCAAAATTGCCGTCCGATAAGGATTTGTTATCACAGATCCCCCTCTCGATATCCTGTATGAGACAACTGTAGCGCACTCCGCCAAACTATGCATTCCAGTTCATATCCTCAGGTTGTGCCTGGAGGAATTCCTGATCAGTGGATCACTCGGCCCATCCGGAAGGAGACGAGGACTCCGAAGATGACGGACAATCCTGCCAGTATCCCCACCACGAGCCAGTTGGACAGCACGGTGCCGTCGACGGTCAGCGTCACGCCGAGGCTGTTCAGCACCGCGTCGCGGGCCTGGTTCTGGACGTCGACAGTGGGAAGTACGGAGATGATCTGGTTGGCGGCCGGCTTCATCAGGGGGTCACGGATCAGCGAGGCCGTCTGGGCGAACGGCAAGACGCCCAGGACATTGTTGATCGTGGTGGACAGCGTCGAGGGAGCCACGAAACAGTACGCCAGGAAGCCCGTCGCCACTCCCATGGTGACGGAGTACCCCCCCATGGCCCCCTGACTCGTCAGGAAGGTGACAATAAACGTATTCATCGCGGAGAAGATGACACAAGCCAGGAGGATGGCCGCCAGAGCCAGGCCCCACTGCCTCCACGACATCATCTGTTGGCCGAAGCAGAGGGCCCAGATCTGGCCGCACCCGGTGAAAATGGTGGAGATGACGAAGGAGACGACCACGGTGGAGATCACGTAACTGATGGCCAGTTCGGCTCTGTTGACCGGTGCGACCAGATAGTCCGAGAACCGGCTCGTCACACGGTCGTCCACGAAACCGTTGAGCATCCCCAGGGAGGCCGTGAACGACGCCAGGGCCACCACCGAGGCGAACACCCATGCGTCGCACATTCCGTAGGCGTCCGCGTCCGACGAGCCGGGTACCCCCTTCTGGATGAGATTGGCTGTTTGTTTGCGTAAGAATATGGTGAACAGGACGAACAGGGCCAACGGCCCCAGGAGCGAGAAGAAAACGGTCAGACGGTCCCGCCAGAACAGGCGCAGATGGCGTCGGCTCAAGATTGCGATAGTGGTCATTCGTCGCTCCTATCAGGGGGTCCTTCGGTCAGGTTGAGGAACACGTCGTTCATCGACCCATGGCGGTACTCGAAATCCTCAATGTCCGCCCACAACACGTCAAGAATCATTTTGGCTTCTCTGGTCGAACCGACACGAACATTCAACATGTCGGCTCGGCTGGGTTCGGGCGCGGTGGTGTCCACATGCAGGGCGTGCAGCCTGCGTCGTACGAGATAGGGCCTGGAGGTACGGAAGGTGAGCTCCGACGAACTGTACCGCCGCCTCAGCGCAGCCGGGGTGCCCTCCGCGATGATTTCCCCCTGATCGATGATGCACACCGCGTCGGCGCGTTCGGTTTCCTCCATGTAATGGGTGGTGAGAAGGACGGTCATCCCCGCGTGCTCTCTCACGTCGAGGATCGCCTCCCACACCTGTTCACGGCTTTGGGGGTCGAGCCCGGAGGTCGGCTCGTCGAGGAAAACAACATCGGGTTCATGCAGCAGGGCACGGGCAATGTCTGCGCGTCTTTTCTGCCCGCCGGACAGTCTCCCGTACCTCCTGTTGACGAAGGAGCCAAGGTTGAGCAGATCGGTTAGTTCGGAAATGCGGTTGTTCTGTTTGGCCGGGGTCATGTGGTGGAGGCGTCCGCGCAGGGCGAGGTTCTCCTTCACCGTGAGCAGGGGATCCAGCAGGGGGGATTGGAAGACCACGCCGATGTGGTCGCGGATATGGTCGTTGTCCCGGCCCAGTGTGTACCCCGCGACCTCGATCTTGCCCGACGTCGGGCGCAACAGGGTCGTCAAGCAATTGATTGTTGTGGATTTCCCGGCGCCGTTGACTCCCAGCAGGGCGAAGAAGGCGCCGTCGTCGACGTCGAAGCTGATGCCTTTGACCGCTTCGACACGACCGTACCACTTGTGAAAATCACGTACGCTGATGGCCACCGGACACCTCCTTCCCCCATCGGGTGAGCCAGCGTGCGACCCACCTGGAGCGCGTGACGGGAAGGTTGTGGTCCCCGCGCGTCACGTGCAATGAAGCTTTTGGCAGGCGACGCGCGAGAGTCTCGGCGTCGCCGCGATAAACAGACGACTTCCCCGACAGCACCAGTACGGGGGACGTGAGGTGGTCCAGCGGCGCACGGATGAAAAAATCGGCGTCGGCGTCCAGGGATTCGACCAACCCGTAATGGTCGTACAGCAGGGAAAGTTGTTCTCTCAGTTGGGTCACGCGCCGCTCGCCCACCGCCACAGACGTGGAACGGGCGTAGTCAGCCACACCCTCATCGACTGTCGTGTCGCGGGTGGGGAGCTGGCCGCGGCTCAACCCATAGGGTTCGATGAGCGCCAACCGGCCGATCCGCTCGGGTGCAAGCAGCAATGCCTGGATGGCAGTGGCCGCGCCAAAACTGTACCCCACAAGGTCGGCGCGGGCGATGCCCAGGGCGTCCATCAGGGAAAACAGGTCCTGCGCGATCGTCGTCAGCCGGAAATCGTTCCCCTCGATTTCTGTGAGCCCGTGGCCGCGCAGGTCGTACATCGTCACACGGCGGGTTGTCGCCAGTTGCAGCGCCCCGCATGTGGCGAAGACCGTGTGGTTGGTGAGCAACCCGTGGATCATCACGACCGGGTCGCCTCCTTCGGGGTTCAGATCACGGATGAAGACCTGCCCCAGGGGTAGGTCAATGCTGGGCATGATCGATGAAATCGACGATGTCCCCGACGCTGAGACGGGCCATCTCGCGGTAGGACAGTTTCGACACCCAGGCGAAGAACTCGTCACCCAATGGGTAATACTTGCTGATCGCCTCGATGAGGGAGACGATCTCGATCGACCCCAGTTGGAGATCGGTGAACAGCCTGGTCGGCTCGGACACACCGAGGAGAGCGATGGTGTCGTCGCCGACGACGCCGCCCAGTGCTTCCACGACCCTGTCCCGAATCTCATCTCGTGTGCTCATTGTTCCTCCCGGTCACTTCGTCCATCCGATGACGTACCCCTCGTACTGCGTCGTCACGACATGGACATCATTGATTGTCAAATCGTTCCCGTCGATCGCTGAGACGGCGTTCTTCTTCGGGTTCCCGCCCAGGCCGGCTCCCGTCATTTTTCCGTACGCCTCTTTGGCCACCCATGCCTGGATCGCCGCGAGATCCGGGTCGGGCTGGGCGCGCAGGAGTTCCTGCTCGGCGGGTGTGAACGCCAGATCCCAGAAGCCCTGGTCCTTGTGTTCGAGTGTTTCCATGTCGATGCCGACCGGATGGTCCCTGATGACGCACACGGCTTTCTCGTTCTTGTGCGACAACGACACCTCGATCGGCGGTGTGAACGCATGCCCGTCCTCCCACCTGACGTACAGTTTCCCCTTGTCGTCATAGTAGGAGTCGACTTCAATGGGGTACGGGTAGGCGTCCCCCTTCTTCAACGCCGACCTGACTGTGTCCTTGAGTGCGATGCGTCCGGCGATGTAATCGTTTTGCGCCGCGGTGGAGGAGATGGCGAGGAAGGTCTTCTTCTCGGTGGACGTCAGGTACCGCAGATACAGGAAGATCATTGTCGTACGGTTGGGCAGTGTGCCGCCGTACCCGACCCAGAAGACATCGTCGGCGATGGGGATCGCCAGGCGTTTCGTTTCCGGTTCGAGCACGATGGACCACATCGCCGAGTCGATTCCGAGGCGTTGGTTCGCCCATCCGCGCGCGATGGCCCATACCTTGTTGTCACGGGTGTAGATGCAGTCGGCGGTGATGAAGGTGTCGGTGACGTTGCGTACGACGCAGTAATGCTCGAAGGTGCCCTCCTGGTCGTCCATGTCCTGGTAGAAGGTGATGTCACTGACGCGGACCGGGAAGGAAACACGGTTATTGTCTTCGTACAGGTGGAGGTAGAGCCCCACGGACTGGCCCATCTGGTCCAACAGCGACCCCATGCCCTCGCGTTTGGTGATCAGGTTGTCGAAGCCGTTGTCGGCGAACTCCAAGGACCTGATCAGGGAACGGTACCGCTCACGGTGGAAGGAATAATCGTTGTACACTCTGTCGCGCGGGATGGGTTCCATGCGCGGCCCGCCGAGGTCCTGTTTGGCTTTCTCAACCCATTCGGTTGGTACGGGGGGTGCCTCGGTGCCCATGGTCACCGTCATCATGAAGTGGCCCGGGATGGTCAGCGACAGTTCGTTCTCACTCCTCCAGAAACCCTGGACGACTCCGTTCCAGGCGGGACTGGCCGGGATGAAATCCATCGCGGTGATCGAACTGACCTTGATCACACGCTGGCCCGGCGCATGCTTCTTCGCAATGTCGGCCAGGAGTTGTATGCTCATGGTCATCGGCACGACAGGATAGAGATCTTCAGGGTTGGACCATCCGATGGGCTGGTTGACGATCGAGTGGTCCTCAAGGAAGGGGTATTTCTCTGTGTCGATTTCCAGGGGCTCCTCGAACCTGGTGCCGCCCCTCATGCTGGTTGTGGGCGCCGGCGTTTTGGGCATAGCCGGGACAGACGATGTTTCCCCCTGCAACACCGGCGAAGGGGGCGGTACCGGTGGAAGGTGAGCTGAGGGTGGAGGTGAGGGTGCATCTCCAATCGTCTGTCCCGACACTGAGGCCGCAATGGATTGTACTGGCGGTTGGTAGTACCCCCGTGTGAATCCTCTGGGCGGCAGTATTCCCATGCCCCTCCTCCATAGGTTTGGCACAGATGCGGGTTGTGACTGAATTGATTGTTCATTTGTTGGGGTCGGCGGTGCTTCAGGGACGCTCTTGTGAACGTAGTCCGCCAAAGCCTCGTCGAGGCTGGGCAGGTCCTCGATGATGGGGGCTCCCAGTGGCATGTAATAAATCGATTTCCCCGAGCGATAAATGGGGTGGACCCCCATGAACGCCAGATTGGGCTCACGGCCCATGACGAAAAGCAACGCATGGACACGCCGCAACTGGTCGACGGACTTTCGTCCGTTCACGACAGAGGAGATCGCCGCGAAGGGACGTCCTTTCAGGGTGTCCTCGACGAATTGGGGCAGCGAGCCGCCGCCGATCTGGATGAAGACGCGCGCGTTGACCCGGTCGTACAAATCCCCGATGAGTTGGCGGAACAACACAGGTTCTGAGAACTGTTCCCCGAACGCCCTGTCCGCGCTCTGGTTCGGCTGGATCAACGCTCTGGTCTCAGCCGACCACAGGGGTGCGTCCCCCTCTTTGACAGGGATGGTGGACAACTGTTCCAGCAAGACATCCATCACATCGTTGATCATGGGGGTGTGGATGCTGGAACCGAACGGCAGCACCTGGCAGAACACATTCTCGGTCTTCGCCACGACCTGGACGGCGGCCAGCGAATGACCCAAAACGCACAATAGCAGTTGACTTGGGCAGTTGTCGTTGGTCATCCACACGTCGGGGATCTCCAAGAAACGCTCCTTGCCCTTCTGGCTCAGTTTCCCGTTGATCGCGACGGAATGGAAGTCTGGGAGGTACTCCCCGGGGATCGTGTTTTTCGGGTCGAAGAAGAAGTGGTCCATCATCAGCGCCTGGGAGGAGTCGATCATCCCGATCGCCCTGGCCGCGTGCCATTCCCCGATGCTGTGCCCGATGTACAAATCGGCCTTCACCCCTGTTTTTCTCAGGGCCTCGTCCACGAGTTGGGCCATGTTGGTGCGGTCGATGATGTCGTCGGCGAAAGACCTGTCCTGGGAGTCGGCTTCGGCCCCTGCGGCTGAACGCAACTTGTGGTACTGGCGCTCGGCTTCCTCGGATTGTACGCTCTGGTCCTCCTCGGGCCAGGTCAATCCAAGTTCGTCGACGATGGAGTCGTGCTCGACCACCTCGTTGGCGTCCCATCCGGGGAACATGAACGCGACCTGCCCGCCGTCCAATAGGCAAGGATCATTGGTGAACCAGATGTCGGAGCGCCCGAACCATGGCTGGTCGCGTTGGGCGATCTGGGCCGCCTGCTTGATCCGGGCGTCAGTCGGGTCGAAAACGACCAACCTGTACCGGTCGTCGGGAGCGCCGATGAAGGAACCGATGTAGTTCTTGCCCTCTTTGTAGTCGAGTTTGATCAGCAGGTCGTCCAATGTGGCCGACGAGATCACGTACGCCGGTGGGGAATTGAGCATCTTGCGCCTGTCCACAAGGTACGACACCCGTTTCGCGGGCGGTTCTTCGTACGCTGTCAGCACGGCGTGGCTGTCCACACCGCCGAAACCGAAGGCGTCCACTCCGGCGATCAGCGGCAGCCCGGATTCCACCCAGTCGATGGTCTCCTGCGGCGCGTCGAAACGTGACTTCTTGAGGGCGTCGGAAGGGTTCTCACAGTGCAAAGTCGCGGGGATCGCCCTGTTGTACAGGGCCAGCGCTGTTTTCACCAGTCCCGCCATGCCGGCTGCCGGCATGAGATGGCCGATGTTGGACTTGACCGACCCGACGTACGCCGGGGGCGCGGTGTCGTCCCCGAACATCCGGGTCAGCGTCTCCACCTCGGTCGCGTCCCCCACCGGCGTTCCTGTGCCGTGGCCTTCGACGTACCCGACGTCGGCAGGGTCCATTCCGGCTCGTTTCCAGGCCCTTTCAAGGACTTTTATCTGTCCCTCGGCGTTGGTGACGAGCACCGAGTGCCCGCCTCCGTCCGATCCGGACGCGGTCGCCTTGACGACGGCGTAGATCCGGTCGTCGTCCTCGATGGCGCGCCTCACAGTTTTGATCACGAGGTACCCCCCGCCCTGGCCGATGAGCAACCCATCTGCGTCCTTGCTGAAGGGGGCGATGACTCCCTTCTGGGACAGGGCGCCCATGAGGTTGAAGGCGCTCCAGAACACCGCGTTCTGCTCGGTGTGCATGCACCCGATGAGGGCGATGTCAGACTGGCCCGAAGAAATGAGGGTGATCCCTTGTTCGAGCGCGATGATCCCCGACGCGCAGGCGCCGTCCAGGAGGTACGCCGGCCCGTGCATGTCGAAATGGTTGGCCACGGCCGAGGCTGGGAGGTTGGGGATCGACGAGGTGGCCGTGTCGGCGGCGTACCGTCCGAAAAAGCTCTGGTAGTCCTTTTTGACTGTGTCCAACTGGGATTGCGACAAGTCGGGCAAAGCGTGGTGCAACAGGTGAATGATCTCGTTGGCGTATCTCACAACCCCGCCGGCCCGCAGTTGCGGCAGCCCGGCAAAGTTCCCGCGTCCAAGGATGATGGAGGCGTTGTCCAGTGAGATGCCTTTTTGCGGGATCCCGGCGTCGTACAGGGCTTCCTCGGCGAGCATCAGTGACATGAGCTGGTCGGGATCGAGGCCCTCCGCGGTGACGGGCATGATGCCGTACCTCAGGGGGTCGGCGATCGCGTGGGGAGCGAATCCGCCTCGGTTGCAGTAGAACTTGTCCGCCAACTTGTTGTCTGGCGCCCCGAAATACCAGGATTCGATGACTTCAGGCGGCACGTCGGTGATCGAATCGACCCCGCCCACGAGGTTGCGCCAAAACTCTCCGACGGTTTTGGCGCCCGGGCAGAAGATCGACATTCCGACAATCGCTATGTCTTCTTCGTCGGTGGGGGCCGTTTTCATTGTGTTCGCCATGTCTACTCTCTTCGCGGTCTCAGATGTCGATGGTGTTGGTCAACGCCTGGGCCAGGTACGAGGTGACCACGTCGGACTGGCCACCCATCGCCATGATGGTGGCGTCATGGCCGTACCTCAGTTCGTCGCAGAAGAACTGGGCGCCTTTCTGCAAAGGAATCAGTGTCAACCCGCGCTTCTTCATTTCCGTCTCCAGGGTCGGCGAGACCATTCCGGCGCCTTTCCACCCGCCCCACGCTGTGGCGACTGCGTGCACGCCGGAGCCGCGGGCCTGAAGGATCGTCGCAAGCATGTCGAAAGTGGCATTGCCTGCCGCGTAATCGCACTGGCCGGCGTTGCCGAAGGCAGCGGTCGTGGAGGAGAACATCACCAATCTCTTCAGGTTGCCCAGCAGTTCGGTGCAGATGACTCGCAGCGGGTTGACCTTGGTGGAGTAGACATGCTGGAAGGAGGGGAGGGTCTTGTCACGGAAGAGCTTGTCCTCCAGGATTCCGGCGGCGTGGATGACCGCGTCGATGTGGCCGAAGCGATGGCGCACCTCACAGATCAGGGCGCTGAACTGGTCGGGGTCGGACACGTCGGCGCAGGCGTAATCGGCCTGGGCGCCTGTGGCTTCGATCCTCGCCACCGCCGCCTCGATGCTTTGCACCTTGGCGATCTGGCGTGCCTTCAGCGTCAACTCCCTGGGGGTGTCGAAATGCTCATGGTCGGCGAGGTACCTCTGGATCTGGTCGGCCGCCCCCAGATTCGGGTACTGCTGGGCCAATTCCTTGTCCCGCGCGGTACGTCCGACCAGGATGTACTGGCAGGGCTCGTCTTTGCACAGGGCCTCCACAAGGGTGGGTGATATCCCCTGAGCCCCTCCAAGAACCAGCACGACGTCATCGGCGGTGAGCAGTTCCCGCGGCTCGTCGTACATCAGGTCGGTCGCGACCGGGGTGTGGCGGGTCCTGGTCGAACCGGAGTAGATGATGTCGGGGTAGCGTACGGGTTCGGCCAGTTCCTGGACCGCCATCTGGGCGAGAACATCGAGGTCGAAGGGGGTTTTGCCCGTGACCGACGTACACACGACGTCGCGATGCTCGTGTTGGAAGGATTTCACCAGTCCCGAGAATCCGACGATCTCGGAGAAGTCGGGGTCCTCCGATTCGGTCAGTGCCCCCAGCGTGTCGTCGAAGACGGTCAGCCACTTCATGTTCGTGAGGTCCATCTTCTTCAACAAAATGAACAAGTCCTCAATCGTGAAACGGATGGGTGCGGCGGAGGCGTTGATCAGCACCAACCCGTCGAGGTCCGTCAACTCGTCAGGAGTGTCGGGATCGACCAAAATTGCTTGTGCGCCGTACTTTTCCAGTGCGTCGGAAACTGCCTGGGCGAACCCGCCGCCGTCATCGGTGACAGCCAGGCGCCGTCCGGTCAGGTCCCGCAATCCTTCCGTGCTGAAGGGTGCATCGAGCTCGATCCAGGTCAGGCGCGTGATGGTCGACGGCTCGTCGGGCACGCTGGGAGGAACACTGGTGGGCACCGGTTCGACGATGGTCACGCTGGGTTCGGATGGCGGTGTCTCTTCGGGTACGGAGGTGTCAACGTCAGCGGAATCACCCTCCACCTCTTCGGAGGTGGAATTGATCAGCCAACCCACCAATCCTCGCAGGGTCTTGATCGACGTCATCTGCTCCAGCGCGGAGGAGGCTTCCTCATCGGTCGCGTCGGATGTGTCCGGCAGTTGGATGCGGTCGCCGAGCGCGCCGATGATCTCCAGGCGTTTGATGGAGTCAATCGACAGGTCAGCCTCCAGATCCATGTCGAGCCCGATCATCTCAGCCGGATATCCCGTCTTGTCCGCGATCACCTCGATGACGATTTCACGCAGTTCGTCCTCGGACAGCGAATCCAGTGTGGGCAGGCTGAACGTCTCGACCGGAGCGGAGTCGTCGACCACCACCGGATCATCCTCCAACACCGCCACCGGATCAGCCGGATCAGCCGGATCAGCCGGATCGTCAGCCTGGCGGGCCTGCATGGGCGCCGCAGTCGCCATGGTCTGCGTCACTCCCGCCTGCAGCATGGCGTCCGGGGCCGTTCCTCCGTAGCCCATGTAGGTCAGCATGATGTCGCGCTGGTCGTCCAACATGGCCCGTACATTCTGCAGATATGTGTACACCATCGTGTCCATGCTTGTCGGCATCGCCGCAGGGACCATCGGCTGGGCTGGGAGGTTTTGAACGGGATGTGCCGCGGGCTGCTGGGTGGTCGTCGTGGGTTCTTGCGTCATCGTTGTACCTTTGGTGTCATTGTGTGTTTCGTTTTCAAGGGATTGAATGGCTTCCGGAAGGTCCAGGCGTTCGCGTACGGGATGGCGTTCCCCGTCTTCGCGCCATTGTTCCAGCGGGACCGCGGCCAGGCCGTCGATCATCCATGTCATCGGATTGACCTCATAGTCATGGGGGGCGTCCAGGTCGAGGATGCGCGGATCACGGCCACGGAAGAGGACCCCGAGGTCGAGCCGGTGGCCCGTGGCCCCGTACTGTCCCAGCGCGCGCAGGAAAGACAGCAAATCCCTCTTGCCCGAATGTTCAACTGTGATCGTGGTGATGTCGTCGCCGAGTGTGGCGCGCGCCAGGGAGGTGAGCACTCCTGATGGCCCGGCCTCGATGAAGATCCGTACGCCATCGTCGTACATCGCCGCCAACTCGTCGGCGAATCGAACGGGGCTGACGATCTGACGGGTCATCTGTTCGCGGATCTGGTCCGGATCGGCCGGGTAGAGGCTGGCGGTCGTGTTGGACCACACGTCGATTGCTGGGGCGGAGATCTCCACCTGGTCGAGGACCTCGCCGAACAGGGAATCGGCGCCGGCCACCAATGGCGTGTGGAAGGCGCAGGCCACATCGAGCCTGGCCGGGTTGACCCCCTGGCCGCGCATGGATGTGATCACACGCTCGACGCCCTCGGTCGTACCCGCAATGACCGTTTGCTGGGGCGAGTTGAAGTTGACAGCCCACACCTCGGGTTCGTCGCCCAGCAGTTCCAGAACCTTGTCCGAACCCAGGCTCACAGCGGCCATCGTGCCCGGGTCGGATCCGATCGCTTCGAGGATCGCCTCGGCCCTTTGCCTCGACACGTACGCCAGATCCTCGCGGTCGATCGCACCGGCGAAACTCAGGGCGGCCACTTCTCCATAGCTGTGGCCAGCGACCGCGTCGGGGGCCACACCGCACGCTTTCAGCAAATCGGCGATCGCCGTGTCAACCAGCCCGAGCGAGGGCTGGGCGTTGCGGGTGTCGGTCAAATCCGCTTGCTGGGCCTGTTTTCCGTCGTCGGTGAACGCCGTGGGCGGGAACATGATGTCGGAGTAGTGTTCGTTTCCTTCCAGCTGTCCGCGCAGCCATGGGAACATCACGAACAGGCCTCTTGCCATGTCGATGTGCTGGCTGCCCTGTCCGGGGAATAAGAAACCAACCTTTCCGTCTCGCTCCTTGCGGTAGTACACCTCCGGGGCAGGGGTGCCGGCCTGGGCGAGGCTGATCTTCGCCAACAAATCTTCCCAGTTGCTCGCGACGATGGACATCTGAACGGGGTCTTCGCTCACGGTGGCCAACGTGTACGCGACATCTTTGAGGGGGATTTTGTGGTTGACCTCATAGAGGGTACGCACCTTGTCCAACTGGGCTCTGGCCTGCTCCATGGTCGCGCCGCGTACGAGGAAAAGCTCGTAATCCCATGAGGTCATGGTGGGCGCGTCCATCTCGTCGGTCCCGTAATTCTGGACGATCGCATGGAAGTCCGTGCCGCCGAACCCGAATCCGGAAATCCCGGCCACACGCTGCTCAGACATCCACACGGTGGCCTCGCCGCTGGCGTTGAAAGCAACCGGGCTTCGCCCCTCGACGTACGCCTGAACAGGCTTGTCCAGATGCAGGGTGGGAGGTACCACGCCGTTCCTGACCGATAGTGCCACACGGATCAGTCCCGCGACGCCGGCCGTACATTTTGTATGCCCGATCTGGGTCTTTCCCGAGCCGACCCACACCTGGCCGGGAAGAGCACCAGCATCGAGCAAGATTTGTGACAAGGCCGCCAATTCGGTACGGTCCCCGACCGCGGTCCCTGTGCCATGCGCCTCGATCATGCCGACCGCGGCCGGGGTGACGCCCGAGGTGAGGTAGGCCCTCTCCATCGCCGCCACCTGGCCGGCCCGGTTGGGGGCGGTCAAACCCAGCGAACGCCCATCGGACGCACCGTCCACGCCTCTGATGATCGCGTAGATCCGGTCCCCGTCGCGTTCCGCGTCCGAAAGGCGTTTGAGAATGACCGCTCCCACCCCTTCCCCGAGGGTCAGCCCGTCTCCGGTTTGGTCGAAAGTGGCGCAATATCCGCGCTTCGACAAGGCATGGGTCGCGGAGAACATGGCGTAGTCCAGGATGGAGTTGTGCAGATCGGCGCCCCCGCAGATGACCATGTTCGCCCGGTCGGACCACAATTCGAGGCAGGCCACATCCAAAGCGGCCAGTGTGGACGCGCAAGCGGCGTCGACCGTGTAATTGCGCCCGCCACAGTTGAGACGGTTGGCGATCCGGCCCGTGGTCACGTTGGACAAGATCCCTGGGAAGGAATCCTCATCCAGTCGCGGCAGGGTCTCGTCCGCTGCCGGGGGAAGGACCCCGGTCATCTGGCGCAGTCCGACACGGGATCCGTACGAACTCGCCAACTCGCCTGTCGCCTCGGTGCCGAAGATGACGGAGGTTTCTGTGAGGTCGGCGGTTTTGAAATCGATGCCGGCGTCGTCGAGCGCGCGCGCCGCGACGAGCAGGCTCAGCAACTGTGACGGTTCGACGGAACCGATCGTGTTGGGGGCGATCCCGAACTCCAACGGGTTGAACTCCTGGGGTGCGAGGAAACCTCCCCATTTCGACGCGACATAGTCCGTGTCGGGGGTGTCGGGGTCGTAAAAGATGGAGGGATCCCATCGCTCCGGCGGTACCTCGGTGATGCAGTCGCGGCCGATGAGGTTGTTGCGCCAGTACTCTTCGACGTTGTCAGCCCCCGGAAAGATGCCGGCCATGCCGATGATGGCGATCGGCTCGTCCTTGGGGCGGAAACCGTTGGGGCCCCTGACCCCGGTCGGGTCAGGGCTGTCGCGCCAGGCTGGTTGGGCGATGACGTCCAACAGGTCGACGGCCTCGTCGGTCACCGACTCGTGGAGTTCGCGCATGGTGATTGGCCTGGTCATGAGCGGTACGATCGAACCGGCCATGTACTCCCCGCGCGTGATCTGGTCGTCGACGTCGACACGATGCAATTGTTTGGTCTGCGGGTCGCGTTCCAAACCCTTGGACGCCACACGGGCCCGGCCGAGGTTCATCTCCTCCAGGGCGATGCGCCTCTTCACCGAATCTTCCTCCGTGGCCTCCAGGCGTACTTTTTCTTCCTCGAACTTCGCGGTGAACGCCGTGGGCAGCACGCGGGTCTCCTGGCCCGGCGCAGATTCGAGCAGAACCGTCTTGTCCGCTTCAAGGGCGAGTTTTTGGAAGGTGGGGGTGATCGCGCCCGACGACACCGCCTCGGATGTGAACAAGTACGCCGTCCCCATCACGATCCCAACTTTGGCCCCGCGCGCGGACAGGGAGGCTGCCATGATCGAGACGAAGGCGGACGACATCGCGTCATGGATGCCCCCCGCGAAGATCACTTCCAGGCAGCACACATCATCGAGGGCAAGCAGATGGACCAGTTGTTTTTCCCACAGCACCGTGGAGTACATCGGGCCGACGTGCCCGCCTGATTCCCGTCCTTCGAAGATGAACCGGTGTACGCCCTCTTTGACGTACTGGTCCAGCAACCACGCGGAGGGCACGTGGAGAAAGGCCTTGATCCCCGCTTTTTCGAAGATCGCCGACTGGGCGGCTCGCCCCCCGGCGATCACCACCGCGGACGGGGGAGGGTCGAGGGTCAGCACCTTCTGGGCCTGGGCCTCGAATTGCGCCTGCGGTAAGAAGCCCAGCAAACCGGCGCCCCATGGTCCAGTGACCGTTTGTTGCGCTTTGTTCAGCATGGATTCAGCTGATTCGGGGGTGGCCATCCCGATGGCGAGCATGGGCATCGCGCCGGCGTCGGCGACACATTTCAGGAACTCGGCCTCGTCGGAGACCCGGGCCATGGGACCCTGGATGACCGGGAATTCGGTGCCCAGCTCGCGGGCCAGTTCATTGTTCCGGCGTACGGCCGGGTTGAAGCGTGCCTGGTTCACATGGCCGACCACGGCCTGTTCCATGGCCTCGATGAGTGCGTCCAGGTGGTGGTAACGATTGACATAGTCGGTTGACAAGGTGAAATCTTGTCCGAGTGGGATGAGGTTCTTCTCTGGGTCCAACCCGCCCGTCAGCGCGTCGATCTCGCCCGGGTCGGCGCCGTCCTTGATCCGCGGCATCGTCAGCCAGCGCATGACCCGTACCCCGGAAATCAACCGTGTCTCTTGTCCGTTGAGTTTGCTGAGGAGGCGGGCCAGTTCCGGCGAGGCGTGGGACTCGGGGAACAAAGCCAGTTGTGAGTCGAGGATGACCCCTGTCGCGCCCAGCGCCAGGTACGCCGGCGCCGTGTGAACCCCGACCCCGCCCTGGATGTACACCTCGACGTCGGCGTCCAGAGCGGTGCTGATGAGTTCCTGGAACAGAATGAAACAGGAGTCGGTCCCCACATGCCCGGCGCTTTCGTTGCCCTTGAGAGCAATCGAGGTGGCGCCCGCGTCTATCGCGGCCTGTGCCTGCTTCGCGGAGACCACCTGCCACACCTTTTTCGCCGTGGATGATACGGCCGGTGCGGCGGGATGCATGGTCCACGGGGCGAGGAGCAGGGTCACCGAGTCTGGCAACTCAACGCCGGGCAGTGGGGCGGAATAGGCGACGCCGAACTCGCAGCCTGATTCCCTCATCATGGCTAATTGTTCACGGGCGTACGTAGCATCGCGGCCCATATGAAGGACTGGGAAGGCTCCGGCATGGTTGGCGGCCAGCGCCAGGAAAGCGTCCGGAGTCTCGAACGGAGACACAACTATGAAACGGCGATCCACGGGCGTACGCGCCATGGGACGCTCCTCTCCTGAGCGGAATTAAGCCCCCCCGCTCGTTCAGGTACAACTAATCTCAGCCCGATGTGTCTGGGCTGAAAGCTCGTGGAGCGTCCCGGCGCGTACACAGCCGTCGGCACTCGAGCACGCCCGATGCCTATCAACCGTTGTTTGCATGGTATTCACGTCATCATGGACGTCCGTCACCTGACGTAGCCCATAATATGATGTCCTCCACACGCCTGAGCAAGGCACATGATGGATATCAATTGATGATCTGTGGCACGGTACGGAAATGATTTTCTGTACCGTCTTCCCCCCTTCTCGTCAATCGCGATATATCAACTCCATGATGATATAACGCTAATGGCTGAACAATCTGTTGTCAAGCCGCTGTCAATATATCTGAATGATTTCGTTAATATAGCGTGAATATATCACACGTGTCTTGGAGTTTTTTTCTGCCTGGGTGCGTCTCAGGTCAGTCCAAAAGGTGAGATAACGCGGAAATCGGACTATGAGTTGAGTGCCGCTTTCACTTTCGCCGCCACGACAGATCCATCCGCACGTCCTTGGGTACGGATGTTCACCGCCTTGATGATTTGTCCCATTTGTTTGATCGTCGCACCCTCGCAGGCGTTGACCTCCTCGGTGACGATCTGGTCGAGTTCTGCCTCGGTCAAAGGTGCGGGAAGATAGGCGCTCAGCAGTTTGGCCTCGCGTTCTTCCTTCTCAGCCAGCTCGGGCCGGTTGCCCTGGGCGTACGCCTGCGCCGAATCACGGCGCTTGCGCACCTCCCTGGTGACCACTGATTGTTCCTCTGCCTCGGTCAGTTCGTGGGCGGCGTCGCCGGAGACCTCTTCAGTGCCGATGGCGGCGATGGCCATCCTCAGCACCCCCGTCGTGAAGGTGTCTTTCGCCTTCATCGACACGATCAAATCCGCACGCAGGCGGTCTTTCAATTGAGCCATGGTCGCTCCGGTGACTCAGCGCTGTGAACGGACGAAACCGGCGCGCTGGGCGGCTTCTTCGGAGTTGAACCACACCTCTGCTGTCGTACGGGCGTAGCCCGCCGCGTCGGGCATGTGGTACTTCATGGAACGCTCGTTGCCCTTGATGGTGTACCCCGCGGGAGGGTTGGATCCGACATACGAACCCTCGCCATAGCGATTGCTCGTGTCGGTTTCAGCGGGGGCGGTGTCGTTCGAGCCGGCGGTCTCGGTGTCGGCGTCCTCGGATTCCACCAACACCTCGTCGATCTCGTAATCATCATCGGGATAGACGTACGGCTCGTCGGGCTCGTACTCAGCCCAGTCCTCGCGGCTTCCCAGGAAGGTCTTGATGGCGACGACCAGGGCGCCCACGATCGCACCGATGGACGCCACGATGACGACTTTCTTCGTCGTGGACGACTTCTTGGATTTGACCACCTCATTGTGCAGCGCTGCCATCGAGGCGTCGGCGCGTTCATCGAGACTGGCCAGGATTTCACGGGCCTCATGGCCTGCCGGGGTGGCGGCCGCCTCGTGCAAAACGTTGATGAGTTTGGGCAACAGATCTTCTTGTACTGCTTTTTGGGCCCGGTCCACGGCGGGTGTCACCTTGTCAAGAGCGGAATTGATGCCGGGTTGGATACGTTCGACGCCGTCAGCGGCCAGTGAAGCCGCCTTGCGTGTGGCGTCTTTGGTCGCCTCCCATGCGGTGTCGGCGATCGGCGCGACCTTCTTGGCCGCGGCGTCGAATATAGGAGTGATCTTCTCGACCGCTTCATCCCATGCCGCAGTTCCCTGTTCGGCAACCAGGCGTACCTTGTCGGCAGCGGTGTCCAGGATGTCCTCTTTGCGAATTGTCATTGTGATCCTCACGTTCTACTCCGGGTGGAGTACCTCCAGTTTATGCCATCGCGAGTCAGAAAATCCCCCCAAATGCCCCTGAATCGTATTGTACGGACAAATGCCGGAATGCCCATGTTTGTCCCCAGATGCTGGCAGAATGGAGATGCCTGGGCAAAGGTACCACTTTGTCAGGTTGAAACACATGAAAGGAACCTCATGACTCAAGCAATTCTCCACACGAACCATGGCGATGTTCAGATCCAACTCTTCGATGACCAGGCGCCAAAGACGGTTGCCAATTTTGTCGGTCTGGCCAATGGGACCAAGGAGTACACCGATTTGACTGGTCAAAAAACGACTGGTCATTTCTACGACGGGCTCGTTTTTCACCGTGTGATCGATGGTTTCATGATCCAGGGCGGGGATCCCCGCGGGGACGGCCGTGGTGGTCCCGGGTACACGTTCGGTGACGAGTTCCATCCCGATCTGAGTTTCGACCGTCCGTACCTGTTGGCGATGGCCAACGCCGGTCCCGGCACCAACGGTTCACAGTTCTTCATCACCGTCGGCAAAACCCCTCACCTCAACCGCCGTCACACGATTTTCGGCGAGGTGGTCGATCCCGACTCACGCAAAGTCGTCGACGAGATCGCCAAGGTCCGTACTGACCGGAACGACCGCCCCATCGACCCCGTCGTCATCAACAGCGTCGAGATCAAGTAAAGTTGGCCCCAGCCTGAAACACTTGCCCCCATGCGGCTATAAGCACGCCAAATGATACTATTGAGTACAAACTATAAGGGGGCATTGATGATTGAGGACGGGCGACAGGTTTGGAACCGATACCGTGACGATGTTGCGTTTCAACATGCGGGCGCAGTCGGTTCTATCCGTGAACTGAGCGAACTGATGGACGCGGCAGTGCGCGCGTTTCAAGCTGGAGCCTGGGTTTCCCAGTCAAATGCGGCGATGGATGCCTATAAGAAGTTGTTGTCCCTGCAGTCGAGCGCGCGAAGCACTGCTCAGTCGGTGGAGGACGAGTTTGATGACGCATTGTCACGTCAGCCCCATTATGTTGATGAGAGTTCATGGCAAGCTAAGTGGTGATGTAGATGGCTATTGTGTCAATCGATTTGGATGCGATGCCAGCCTTGGTCTCTGCGTTGGAAAAGATTGTGGCCGCTGGCCCAGTTTTGACCGATGAATTGCGTCGGAGACTTGACGCTGTGATGCTGTCATCACCGACGTTGGTGCAATGGGGGTGGAACGGATTATCGATGGATAGTGTTCGGGTTTTGCTGGGAGATTGTCGCCAGAGGTTGGCTCTGGCACGGATGATCGCGAATACTAGTCCGACTATGGGTCGGGTGGTGGTGTTGGATGATCAGTTCGCAGAACAATTGCCTGATGACGTTGAATACCAGGAAGCGGATCCAAAAGTGGTAGACGCTTTGGTTGAGAAGATGAAAGCTGCGGGGGCTGAAGCTAATTTAACGGCGGATCAAATCCGCGCTCAGGCTCAGGCTATCGCCGCGATTGTGGCGAATGCCCCAGAGCCGTACAGGTCATTGTTCATCGATAATCTGGACAAGATCGACTTCGCCCAAATGTCCCAGGCAGATATCAATGCCGGTCGGCCAGCTCACTACGATCCTACGAACAACACGTTGTATGTAGATTTCGCCCATCTCGATGATGGGGCATATCCGTATGTGACGTTTTTCCACGAGTTTGGGCATGGCATCGATGATGTGACTGATTGGACGGGGTACACCTCGAACGGCAGTTCATTGTTCGACATTTTGTGCGAAGATGTGCGCTGGAACATTGAGACGACAATCTTGACGTTGACCAACCCATACAAGGACCCGACTGATTCAGCGCAGAACATGGTGGTCGATCAGAAGGCTCAAGCTGTGATCGACGCGATAATGAGGCGTGATTTCGACTGGTTGAACAACCTCACCGACCCGATCGAGAAAGCTCTATATATAGATCTTAAAAAAGAGTATTCCAGAATTTTGGCTGGGCCGCAGAATGTGGTGACATCCGACTTGTACGGCGGAGTAACGGGTAACATTGTTCATGGGGATTATTGGCATCCACCAAATAGGGACGATAATGGTCACTTTATAGATTCGAATCGTAATGGCCAGGACGATGATTATTGGTTTCCCGGCGAGCCTGATGTTTCAATACCATTTTGGTCTTGGTGGCCAGATTGGCTCCCAGTGGGGGAAGGACGTCATGGGCAGGAAACGGAGTTTTGGGCTGGGTATTATTCGGCGCAGATGACTCAATCAACACAATTGGCGCAGATGGCTACTGACGCGGTGTCAAATCCTGGCGCATATGACAGTCTGGAGGAGCGCATGACGGCTCTAGAAGTGACTCAGCAACGACTCCCGAATGCGAGCGATGCAGCGGCACAGCTGGCGGAGGCAATGAAGTGAGGAGAATAGTGATGAGAGTGACGGCGGCAGTCGTTTTGACTGCTTCGGTTATTGGTGGAGTTTCTGGGTGTTCGCAACAAGACACACCTCCTGTTAGGGCGGATGACACTTATCGCGACGTGATGCAGCGTGCGGGCCTGTCGTACGAGGATGTGGTGATGATCGATATGCAGAGCAGTGCATTCAGCAAATGGATGGCAAATCATAAGGTGTCAGATTTGAGAAACAGTCTCCCTGAGTACCGTGCTACGTACGGAGACCAGATCGAATTCATCCTGAACAACCCTCCTGTAGAAGGAATTCCCATCTCCTCGGTCGATGAGGTGAAGTACGCCGCGTTTTCAGGACGCGACAATTCCAAGGCTCGTTTCCAAGAAGTTTTCGTGGATTTCAAAGAAGATCGAATTCTTTCGGGTGACGCCGTTATTGCGAATGAGACTGAATATCCTTATAAACCCATGCTGGGCGGAAACGCTCAAGCGTTGAAAGATGCATTGATGGATCATATCGATCAGTGGTCGACCGGTGAATGCCAGCCGTTGGAATCCCGTGGTGGCTTGACGTTTGAGTATCAGGTGACTGTGGCCGTTGTGATGGACAATGGGGACTTGTATCGGTTCAGTGTGGGCACATCCCGATTTTGTGCAGGATTTTTGGATATATATGATGCTTTCTGGGCCGCTGCGGGGTCGTGATAGGAGCCCTTATCTGGTGAGTCATTCCACGTCTCACAGATGGGCGGGCCAACTCCACTGCCCGTCGATGTCGATCAGGCGTACGCCGGGTTCTTCCATCCAGGTCGCGATGAGTTCGGCTTCCTCGATGGAACCGGCGGGCATCCCGGGGATGGGCGCGGTGATCGAGCTGGACGTCATCGCCAATTCCTCGCCCACCCGTTGCGGGTCCTCGCCCGGATGGGCGATTCCGGCTGCGGCCAGTTGGGCGTACTTGAAAACATGCAATTCCCAGTTTGGCCCGACTCGCCGGGCAGCGAGGATGCGCGGACACCAGGCCAGCGATGTCAGGCGGGCTTTGCGTCGCATCGCATGCTCAAAGGTACGCAAACGTTGGAGCACCTCCTGCGCCTCCTCGTACCGGCATTGCTCCGACAAGGATGAAATGGTGTTCATGCATGCTTGTCGTACGTGGCGCACATCCCCGTCGAAGCACTGTTTCACCTGGTCGACGAGGGATAAATAAGAGTCAAGATTCTCCAGGGTACACGGCGCCGGACAGGAGGCCATCTCAGCCAGAGCACAGGGCTGGCGTGGAACGGTCGCCGACAGCCGTATCCGGCAGGGCCGCAACGCGAAGGCTTCGTCAACAGCCAAGATCGCTTCCTCAGCCGGAGCACGTCCTGAGAAGGGCCCGCAGTAACTCGCCTGGTCATCGAGCACTTTTCGCACCACGCTCAGCCGCGGTATGGGTTCTTGGGTGACTTTGACCCAGGTGTGGTGGGGGTTTTTGCTCCGGCGGTTGTACGGCGGCTGATGGGCGGTGATGAGCCGGAGTTCCACGACGGCCGCCTCCAGAGCGGTGTGGCATTCGATCGCCTCGACCCCGGTGGCGAGGGCGACCATCTCCTCCATGCGCCGCCTGGATTCGGAGGCGGTGAAGTAGGTCGCCACACGTTTTCGGATGTGCTTCGAGGTGCCCACATAGAGGATTTTGCGTTCTTTGTCGGTGTCACGTACGAAGAAATAGACCCCGGGACCGTCCGGCAGATGCGACACCCATGAGCGTTTGGAGCGGCGCGCCTTCGAAATCGTGTGCGAGAACTGAAGGAGGTCCTCCAAAGTTGTGACATGTTGGTTGCCGACCCGGGCGATGAGGCCGTGGAGGAGATCGACGGTGGCCAAGACGTCGTCCAGAGCGCGGTGGGTGGGGGAGACGGATGTGGAGAAGTACGAGGCCAGCGTGCTTAGTTGATAGTTGCGCACCTCCCGGCGGGGGATGATCCTCCTTGCCAAGGACACAGTGTCGACAACAGTTGTGGATGGCCAGTCGTACCCCAGTTTCTCGCTCGCCCTCAAAATGAAACCCATGTCGAAACGAGCGTTGTGGGCGACCATGACGGCGCCGCGCGCGAACTCGACCAGGGAGGGGAAGACTTCCCTCAGCCGTGGGGCGTGTGCGACGGCCGCGTTCGTGATGCCCGTCAGCCGGGAGATGAACCCCGGGATGGACACCCCGGGATTGATCAGAGTTTGGAACTCACCGAGAACCTCGCCGCCGCGTACTTTCACAGCACCGATCTCGGTGATCCGGGCATCAGGGCCCATTCCCGTTGTCTCAAGGTCGATCACGCAAAAGACAGTCTCTGCCAGCGGTGTTTCCACCTCGTCATCGAACAAAGGCACAAGGACGTCGTCGCCGGGTCCCTGTGCTGCAATCATGGACACCACCCTAGACCACAGCTCCGACAAAAACCGAGGGTATAGTCTGATCCCATGGCACCCCTGAGTACACTTGTGGCTCCCGACTGGGCGCAGGCGCTTGCCCCGATGGAAGATCAGATCCACGCGATGGGGGATTTCCTGCGTGGGGAACTGGCCGCCGGGCGGCACTATCTTCCGGCGGGGAACAACATTTTGCGGGCTTTCTCGCGTCCCATGGCTGATGTACGGGTATTGCTCGTTGGTCAAGATCCGTACCCCACTCCAGGCCATCCGGTCGGGTTGTCCTTCTCGGTCGGCCCGGATGTCCGGCCCCTGCCCGCATCGCTGCGGAATATGTACGCCGAACTGACGTCCGACCTCGGTGTGCCGCCGCCACCGAATGGCGATTTGACACCGTGGTTTGATCAGGGAGTACTACTGCTCAACAGGGTGTTGACCGTCGAGGCGGGCAAGGCTGGTTCCCATAGGGGCAAGGGCTGGGAGCCGGTGACGGAAGCCGCCATCCGGGCTCTGGTCGCCCGCGGGGGTCCGCTCGTGGCGATCTTGTGGGGGCGCGCCGCCCAAGACCTCACCCCCTGGTTGGGCGACACGCCGATCATTGCCAGCGCCCATCCCTCGCCCCTGTCCGCTCATGCGGGATTCTTCGGGTCGAGGCCGTATTCGCGTGCCAACGCAGCCCTGGTCCAACAAGGTGCCGCACCCATTGTTTGGGCTCCGGACCGGTCATCTCGGTGAAATAGACTGGAACAATGTGATCCATGTTCGCAGACTGACATGAATCGTGGCAGTCTTGAATAGTGAGATTTTTCAGACATGGCAAACGAGCACAACTGGATAAAAATCCGACTGATGTGGCCGAGATGTTTTCCACTGTCGCACCCCGCTACGATGTCCTGAATGACCTCGCCTCACTCGGCCAGGACAGGCATTGGCGTTCATGTGTGATCGACGCCCTCGCCCCTCAACCGGGTGAACTCATCCTCGATTTGGCAGCTGGCACGGGCGCCTCGTCGGTACCCATCTCGCGCGCGGGTGCGACGGTGATCTCCACCGATTTGACCGAAGCAATGGTTGATGTTGGGCACAAACGTCACCCCAACCATGTTTTCGTCGTCGCAGACGCCATGGACCTGCCGTACGCGGATGAGGTTTTTGACGCAGTGACCATCAGTTTCGGGTTGCGCAACGTGTGTGATCCCTGCCGGGTGCTGTCCGAATTGCTCAGGGTCACCCGGCGCGGCGGGTCGCTGGTCATCTGCGAATTCTCCTCCCCAACCTCTCTGTTCACCCGCTTCATTCACCGTACATGGCTGAAGATCGCCCTGCCCGTCATCTCGAGGTTGTCCACCAACGCGCCGGCCTATTCCTATCTGTCCGACTCCATCATGGATTGGCCCAATCAGCAGGGACTCGCTGTGATGCTGGAGTCCACGGGCTGGGCAAATATACAATGGCGTAATGTCACAGGCGGTATTGTCGCCCTACATCGAGCGACACGACCATGACGAACCTGCCTCCCTTCGCCCTCGGTCCCTATGCGGCTATATCGTGCCCTGTCAAAACGCAGAACACGTTCAACCCACTCACGCGCTCCGGACAGGTGGTGGACCCCCACGCCGTGCAGTGCTTCCGGGAAGTGACACCACATCGAAGCAAGGTGCTACGGTTCCTGACCAACTCCCATGAGGGCGGGGTACGAGACATTGCCGCACTGGACTGCGCCCAGCGCGCCGACGCCTGTGTGGCGGCCATGACCGAGGGTGTGCCCATCATCGTGAACGCGGAGATGCCCATCGACTGGACGAATCATCGTTACGGCGTGGTCGACGTCCTGCTCAGGGGCGATGACGTGGACGGACGCCCCTCGTACCATCCGGCAATGATCAAGGACCATTCGGTCCTGGCGCCAACCCCCAAGGGGGAGGGGAACCAACTCGTTGCGACATTGGACCGTCCTTTTCTCAACCAGGCGCACGCCAGCTCGTATCGTTATCGCATCGAGTCCCAGGCGGACAACCTGTTGTACCTCGCACACCTGTGGTACCTGATCGGCGCCGCCGGTTTCGGGGCTCCCCAGGCGTGGGGAGCGGTCATCGGGATCGATCAACCGGACAGGATCCACGGATGCCTCGTGTCATGGTTTTCCCTTAACGACAAGCAGATTCGTGCCTATTCGTACGCGACGTCCCATCAGTGGAGAAAGTACAGCCCCCTGAGCAGGTACCAACACGAGCACAGGTTCCGTGTACGAGTGGCCAGCCATGCCCTCCAACAGACGGGATCACCGTCGGATCCCGAACTGGTCGCCTCCCCGGTCCGCATCCCGGAATGCGACGAGTGTGAATGGTGGCCCCTGTGCAAGACGGCATTGACAGACGACATCTCGGTGAAGATCGAACGGTCTCCCCTCGACGCACGCGAGATCATGACTCTTCGCAGCTTGGGGGTGTCCACGATCACCGATCTGGCTTCCACAGACGTCGATTCCCTTTTGCCGACCTACCTTCCGCGCGTGGCGCACCGGACTGGCGCTGAGACACGGCTGAAGCTCGCCGCCCATCGGGGACGCCTGATCGCTGACGGGGTCAAACTTGAGCGTCTCACATCCGGTCCCATCTCCATGCCGAGCGCCCTGGTGGAGATCGACCTGGACATCGAGACCTCCGCAAACAACCATGTGTACCTGTGGGGTTTCCTCGTCGACGACCGCCGCGACGGCGAATCCCGTCCGTACTACCACTGCGTCAGCCGCTTCTCCCCCCTGAGTCAGAACAGGGAATTGGAGCTGGCCGAGGAAGCCGCCTCCTGGCTGGCCGACTTCATCTCCTCTCTCGACGACACTCCCGCACTGGTGTGGCACTACTCCAGCTATGAGCTCTCCTCTCTGCGCAGGTTCGCCCGGTTGAAGGGTGTGCAGACCTCACCTGGGTTGGCGTGGTTGTCCGCGTACGCCACAGACCATTTCGTCGACCTGTTCACCATTGTCAGGAGCAATTTCTTCGGAGTTGACGGACTCGGGTTGAAGACCATCGCCAACGAAGGTCCGGGCTTCACCTGGCGCGACCCCGACCCGAGCGGCCTCAACTCACAATATTGGTTCACTGATGCCGTACACTCTGGCAGTCCCGAGCAGAGGCAGGCCGCGAAGGAACGAATCCTGGCGTACAACGAGGACGATGTGCGCGCCACATGGACCCTGCGACAATGGCTTCGAGGTCTGACCTAACCGGCCGCGACCGATCGGCTCAGCAAATCGCTCACCCGACAAGGCCAACCGCTCACCCGACAAGGCGCAACCGTGGGATAAGGCCCACGTCGGCCATCACAGTCAAAGCATCTTTCTCCTCCTCACTGAATCTGATCGGCTGGCCATACCCAGGGTCGGCCATGAACGTGATCAAGCAGTCGCTGCAGGACTCGGGTCCCGCTTGGCAACTCTCACAATCAATTAGGTATGTCTTCATGTCATACAGTGTGACACCCACCTCCGACATTTTTTGAAGTACCTTGTCAGAGGATAAAACTTACAATCCCAGAAGAGCAAGAGGAATCACAGCGATCCCATCTTTGCGCCGGTACGCCCGATCGCCTGTGTTGAGGATGATCTTGTCAACAAGGAGGTCAGGAACCTGGTTCTCCAACCAGTTCAAATGAGTCACATCTGCGGGACGCACCATTGGTGAAAGTTTGGTTTCGATGGCCAGAATCTTCCGATTGGGCGCTTCCACGATCATGTCTACTTCATGCTCGCCGCCCTGGATCCTCATGTGATAGGTCCGTCCGCCAGCGACTTGGGCCAAGGTTCGTACCGTCTGTGTGGCTAAGGATTCGAAGAGCGCCCCAAGGAAAGTGTTGTCCTGACGACTGGGGCCTTCCCCGCGAATAAGGGAGGAGATGGTCGCCCCGACGAGACGTACCGCCAATCCGGGATCGACCAGATGGTGTTTCGGGGATTGGCCCAACCGCTTCAAAGGCGTGGATCCAGGCATCCATGCTGGCACGGGATCAAGGATCCACATCCGTTGCAACAAGTCACGATAGGTCATTGCTGTTTGTTTGGCGGGTTTCTCCTCGTGCCCTGGGGTGGCAGCCTGAAGAATGGAAGAGTACGACGCGGTTGTTCCGGTGGCAGCCCCATATGCCGCCAACCACTCTCTCAAAACCGTCGGACGGCGGATGCTGCCCCCGGCTTCATCAATGTCATGGTCGACAATACGATCGATGTAACTGTCCAACAGATCTCCCCGCACAGACTCATCCACGCGCCGGATTCCAGGGAAACCAGAGGCGATGATCTCATTGGCATAGTCCGTGGCGGCCATTTCAGTGCGCCCCTCAACATCAGGGTGAGATCCAGAAAGCAGTTCAGACAAAGAAACAGTTGGCGTCTCAAGCCCACGTTCAGGCAAAGACATGGGCCGCATCATGACACGCACGATTCGTCCCGCCCCGGAGTGAATCCGTGTTCCCGGAACGGGTCCCGCCGATCCAGCCAGTATGAATCTTCCCGGAGCAGCACCATCGTCCACAGCATGGCGCACCACATCCCACACGTCGGGCACCAGTTGCCATTCATCGATGAATATTCTCCCCTGACTAGAAAGAATGATCTCAGGATCCTGAGTGACAATCGTCCTTGCCTGACTTCTGTCCAGCGAGAACACGTCGTCGCATCGCTGGGATGCTGTGGCGGTTTTTCCCACTCCTTTCGCACCTTCCAGTGCGATGGCGGGCAATGAAGGCAAGAGCCGGTCCAAGGTGAGATCCACCAATCTGCGAGAGTAGTCCATACCCGTACTTTACCATTCCCGGACGTTCTACTTTACCATTCCCGGACGTTCTATTCTCCCATTTCGCAGAACCAGACACCGTATATATAGAGCGTTAAGCGATCACCCCGTACCAGCGGGAGGGCGTACGACCGATGGTATGCGCGAGGACAGCGCCACTCCCGCGATCACGATGGCCGCGCCGGGAATCCACGCCCACGGAAGAGGGACGACATCGAGTATTGCCCCAGCCGCCAACGGCCCCAGGATCCCGCCGATGTCCCCGGCCATCTGGTAGGCGGCCAACCCCGAACTGGCCCCCATGGGCACAGTGTCGGCGAGCAGCGCTTGGGCCGAGGAGCTCGTCGCGGATGCCCCCACCGAGTACACGCACATCAACGCCACCAACACAACGTAGGAATGTGTCAGCGCGAACCCGACGGACACCATGGCCATGGTCGTACCCCCGACAAGCAACATGAACTTGCGTCCCAGTCGGTCCGTGCCCCATCCCGCCAGGGGCAAACAACACCCCTGTGCGACAGCGGCGATCGCGAACGCCATCCCGGTCCATGTGGTCGTCTTCCCCAACGTCTCCACGACGAACAAAGGAATCAGCAATGACCGTACGCCATTGGACTGCCAGCCGTTGCCGAAGTTGACCACGATCGCAGCCCGGAACCGCCTGTCCCTCGCAAGAGCAACCAGACCAATGCTGCTTTGACGCAGCTCCTCGCGCTGTTGGACGGGAGTACGGGGCAGGAAGACGAGCATCACCACTGCCGACACCGTCAGCGTGGCGGCGTAGAAAAAGAAGGGCGCGTGGATCGAAACGGCCGCGATCAGGCCCCCGAGAGCGGGCCCGGCCATCCCGCCGAACACGAATCCGCCGCCCGCGATGGCGTTGGCGCGTCCCCGTAACTGGGTGGGTGCGGCGGCGAACAGCAACGCCATCGAGCTCACGCCGTACAACGCTGAGCCGAATCCGCTCAGCCCGCGCCACAGCAGGATCCCCCAGTACGACGACGCGATCCCGATCATGAATGTGGTGAACGCGATCAGTACACAACCAGCAATAGCCAATTCCCGTGGTCCGATCCACTTCAACAGCCAACTGGACACCGGCATCGTGGAAAGCCGCAATATCGACAACGATGAGACGACCAGCCCGATCAGGAAGCTGGAGACCCCGAACGTACGCGCGTAGATCGGCAGCACGGGCGACATCACCCCGAACCCGATGGCGATCAGAAAGCCCACAACAGACAAGATCCATACTTCGCGTGGCAGCCGCTCCCGCGCAACGGATGGATCCCTCATGCCACTACTGTATCTCTGCTGGCAAAGACTCGCTGGGTTGTGAGGAAAAGTACGCGAGCAAGGCTCGGCCTGTCGTCATTGTTCAGTCGGACTTGGCGGATGAGTACGACTCAGTCATTGTCACTCTGTTTACATCGTTGTGTAACTCGATGTCGCGGTTATGTCAGACGTTCGACGTGGATGCCGGTACCTTCGAGCAGAAGGTCGAAGTCGGGCTTGTCTGAGGTGAGGACGACGACGGGTGGACGCAGGGCCAGGGCAGTGGCCGCAATGGCCGCATCGTCGGTTAAGTCCCTGGGCGGTCAGTTAACCTGTCGTACGGGAAAGGTGCCTGGGCGATGATCTGCACAACAGACTTATGCTTTGCCTGAGTATCGGCCCCGAAATCGGCGATTTTGGCGGCAAACCTTAGGCAAAGTAAAGGATCGTAGCCAAATTCCTGTCGGTTGAGGGGCGAGGTACGTAAGTCGTACGAAATATTCGTATCTATTTCCGGGGCGAAAAATCTGCCTCGATACTAAATAAGTGAATACACATTATATATTAAGCTAGCAGTAAAGTGAGGTCTGACAAGGTATGTCAGAGAAATCACCATGTGACTAGTGGATATGGAACAACTAGGAACGTATCCAGGGTGCCCTAAATAAACAAGAATATGATTTCAAAGTAATATTATAAAGGTATTGACGTGATATTGAATTACTAGATAGTATCTGGGTCATCCAACCCACGGGGGAGGGATAGTCGTTATGAAATTCATGGCGACTCTGGTCATCGATGGGGGAAAACCATTCATGAAACACAGCTTAAGAAGATTCACAGCCACACTGACGGCAGCGGCAACGGCGCTCGCAGTCGTCGGTCTCGCCACCTTCAATGAAAAGGTCGTCCCGCCAGCCCAGGCGGAGACCATCAGTACCTCCGGCACGTACACCTCAGGCCCCGATACGGGTGACCCATGGGAGGTGACGAGTCTATATACGGGCAATACTATTTCACCCGAGGGCTTCACGTGGTACCTGGGGCCAACTCAACCACTTAAAACTCAGGAATTGGCCCTGAAAGCGATAGCGGCACAAGCTGCGGGAAGCTCTGCCGCATCATCGACACAATACACAGTCTATATTTTGCGTGGTGACACTATGACATGGACTGGTGGAGTCTCATCTGCACAGAGCATAGCTTCAGGCTACTTCGGGCCGTGGACCCCCGGCCTACCCGGAATCTGGGCTCCGGACTCTTCTCTTGGCTTCTATGGGTTCAACGCCAATGCTGGGGGTTATTTCTATGGCGTAGACGAATTGAATCCTAAAAACATGGAGAACATCACTATTGATGATCCGGATCCTACGCACATTCCGGTGTGTCCTGACTCCA
>JGI24699J35502_11134091_pt1 | contig 29759 bp, 24 predicted proteins | sample TergutMp193P4_FD_35502 | JGI IMG/M metagenome (IMG submission 35502)
AAATAAGAGCTGCCATTGTCGGATACGGCAATATCGGTAAATTTGTGTTGGAGGCGTTGGAGGCTGCACCCGATTTTGAAATCGCCGGAGTCATTCGCCGCAATCCGTCTGACATTCCTCCGGAACTTTCGAAATATCCGGTGGTCGATTCCGTTCAAAAACTGAAAGATGTGGCTGTGGCTGTATTGTGTACGCCTACCCGCAGTGTGGAAAAACATGCGAAAGAGATTTTGGCGTCGGGGATTAATACGGTCGACAGTTTTGACATTCATACCGAAATATGCCATTTGCGTAGGGAATTGGATATCATTGCCAAAGAACACGGGACGAAAGCGGTGATTTCTGCCGGTTGGGATCCGGGAAGCGATTCCGTTGTGAGAGCTTTGCTCGAAGCCGCCGCTCCGAAAGGGATCACGTATACGAATTTCGGTCCCGGAATGAGCATGGGACATACGGTTGCCGTAAAAGCCGTCGAAGGCGTGAAAGCTGCCTTGTCGATGACCATTCCGTTGGGTACAAGCATTCATCGCCGGATGGTTTACATTGAATTGAAAGACGGATATTCATTTGACGAAGTGGCGAAAAAGATTAAAGATGATCCGTATTTTGCTCATGACGAAACGCATGTGCGGCAAGTTGAAAGCATAGACGATCTGTTGGATATGGGACACGGCGTAAACTTGGTTCGCAAAGGAGTTTCCGGGAAAACGCAAAATCAATTGTTCGAATTTAACATGAGAATCAATAATCCCGCCGTTACCGCTCAAATACTGGTTTCCGTTGCCCGTGCAAGCATGAAGCTGCAACCCGGCGCATACACCATGATCGAAATTCCCCTGATCGACATGCTCTACGGCGACAGGGACGAGTTGATCAAAAAACTGGTTTAATCTGTTGACAGTTGACCATGAATAAAGTATTTTACCGCGGTCAACTGTCAATTATTTCTTGAACATTCTGTCCATCATCCGCTTATCGTCTTTTTCGCGAATGGATTGCCGTTTGTCGTATTCTTTTTTTCCTTTAGCCACCGCAACGACCATTTTGGCCAATCCGCGCTCATTGATAAACAGTTTGGTCGGAATGATGGTCAGTCCGGTTTCTTTGACCTGCCGTTCGATTTTTCTTAATTCTTTTTTATTCAGCAATAATTTCCGTTCACGACGCGGTTGGTGATTGTTGTAAGTTCCGTCGGAATATTCGGAAATGTTCATGTTTTTGATCCATAATTCCCCGGCATTGAAAAAACAATAAGAATCGACCAGACCTGCCTTTCCGTGCCGGATGGATTTTATCTCCGTGCCGGTGAGCACAATACCTGCCGTGTAAATATCCAGAAATTCGTAATCAAACGATGCCCGTTTATTCTTTATTTGTATGTTTGCCTGTTTCATCCGTTATTAAAAATTAAATGTGCCGATGATGATTGATCAAATGCCCGGAAGGAGCAGCGACAACAGTTGCAGGATAAGCATGGGAGATCCGATGATCACGGCTGATGCTCCGATGGTGAATTTCAGTTTATCTTTTTCCTCGACCTTCATAAACACGTCGCTTCCTTCCCAAACGATGTATACGATGTAAAACATAAATAAATGAACGAAAAAGAAATTCGGGAAAATATTCAGGATAACGGCAATCATGAAAATGACGATCGACGAATATCCGGCAAATTGCCGGCTGCGGATAATGTTTTTGGGCAGATTTAAATAAGCCGCCGACACTTCATCGATCAAAAACGACGCGATGAAAAAACCCGTGAATCCGGCCACAAAGTCGATGCAAGTCAATTGCAGCGCTTGGGGTAAATTAAAAACTTCCTGATTCCACCATGTTCCGACAAACGCCGAAAGCGCCACAATACCGAGTAAAGGATACACGAATCCCGATGCAACATCCATATCTTTTTTATCGTCGCTTGCCGCAAGCTGTTTCCAGAATGCAGCCGGAGATACAAGGATCAACTTTGTCAGTTCGTAAATTCTTTTGTACATCAGAAAATTATTTGCCAAGAGCTGCAAAGATAATGATTTATGAGCAATGATATTCAGCGATGCTTGGTCATGTTCGGAAAATTGTAATCACTCCGTATTTTAATTGAAATCTATTTTCTCTGTCGGACAATATGTCCGCCACGGTGAGGGATAGTAATACGAATGTGGAAATAAATTCGTATTTTTGGGGTGTCGGACTTCGATATTCCGGGATGCAAAAAACGGGATAGAGAGATCGGGGTGTTAATCTATTAAACAAGTTCGGACTTGTTTTCAGGGGTAAAAACATTTTTTAATTCTATATTCAACTAAGATGCCGGATCTTCGTATCACATTGGCTCAAGTAGCGATTGTCGGGGAAAATAAAGCGGAAAATCTGCGGCGTTTCGACGAGATGATCAAGCCGCTGTCTGGGATGACCGATTTGGTTGTTTTTCCCGAACTGTTTACCACCGGATTCGGCATGAACATTCATGCCTTAGCCGAAAGCAATGACGGTTTTACCATGTCCGCCGTGAAAAAATGGTCGAAAGAATATGGTTTTGCGGTTGCCGGAAGTTTTATCGCCGGTGAAAACGGAACCTGTTTTAACCGCGGATTTTTTATCACACCCGAAGGAGCCGCCTTTTTTTACGATAAACGTCATTTATTTACTCCGGGAGGAGAGAAAAATTCATTTTCGGCAGGGAATAAGCGGCTGATTGTCCGTTATAACGATTGGAACATCCGGCTGTTGATTTGTTACGATTTGCGGTTTCCCGTCTGGTCGCGCAATGTAAACAATGAATATGACCTCTTGATTTATCCGGCCAATTGGCCCGCCGCTCGTCAAGACGTGTGGGATGTTTTGTCGGTGGCGCGTGCTCTCGAAAATCAGTGTTTTGTTTGCGGAGTGAACCGGGTGGGAGAAGACGGCATGAATCTTCATTATGCCGGGCATTCTTTTTTGATTGACGCGAAGGGCCGGATCTTGTCGAATATTCCCGAAAATACGGCATACCTCGAAACAATTTCCCTCAATAAAGAAGAATTGGATGATTTCCGTCGTCAATTTCCTGTTTGGAAAGATGCTGATGATTTCTGCATCCGATGAGATCGGTCGGGAGCTATCAAAAGTTAAGAGTTAAAAGTTAAGAGTTTAGGGTTAATTAAAAGTTAGGGGATATCTTTTATTTTAAAAGGATCTTCTTTTTTCTTTTCACATTTTTTTCTTTATCTTCATTTTTTGAATGCTTTTCGGGCGATTTTTTTTGTTAAAAAGCATTTTTTTGTCATTCTTTGAGAATTTCTTAGCATTAAAATGGCCGGCTCATGATGGGAAAATCACCGGTTATTATTATTTTTGCACGAAATTAAAAAAAACGTGTTATTTTATGGATAAGTTTGAGAAAGCGCCTTTGTTGAAGAGAAAGATTCATATTATTTCTATCGGAAATCAAACAATGTGTGATCTCGCCATTGCATTGAAGGAGAAGGGGTATGAAGTCAGCGGCTCTGATGTAACCATCGAAGAACCTTTCTTTACCCGGCTCAAACAAGCGGGATTGCTGCCTGAGCAAGAAGGATGGCATTCCGAAAACATAAATAAGGAATTAATGGTAGCTGTTCCCGCCATGCACATCAATAAAGACAATCCCGAATTGATCGGGTATAAAAAGGCGGGAGCGTTGATCATGTCTTTTCCCGAATTTATTTTTGAACGTGCGAAAGACAAAACCCGGGTAGTGATTGCGGGCAGTAAAAATCGGATGTGTGTGTTGAGCATTATTCTCAATGTGTTGAAAATGCAAAATGTGAAATTCGATTATGTGATTCAACATCCCGTAAAAGGATTCGACAAACTGATTTCTTTCGATAATGACTCCCGGATTGTCATTATCGAAGGCGATGAATTTGCCGGCGCCGCAATCGAAAAATGTCCGATGCTGCAATTTTACCGCCCTCACATCGCATTGATCAATACGATCGACAAAACGATGTCGGGTGAATCCGACGCTTCCGGAGAAAATTATTTTCAAATATTCAAAAATTTTGTCGATCAAATAGAACGTAACGGAAAATTTATTTACAATCAGTCGGATGAAAATCTGCAAGAATTGGCCGAAAGTGTTCGTGAAGATGTGACGGCCATCCCTTACGATAAATCGGACGTTAAAATGGTCGACGGTCAATTGTTTTTGGAATCGCGTTTCGGCGATTTTCCGGTTAAAGTTTTAAAGGATTGTGTTTCCGAAGACTGCTTTTTTCAAAATGTAAACGGCGCCCGTTTGCTTTGCCGTCAGTTGGGTATTCAAGACAAAGACTTTTATACTTCTTTGTCGGAATATACCCTTTCGTAGATTGCAGTCTTGGAAGCGGATAAATATAGCCATGTTAATTGCCGAACAAAAGAAAAAGGATAATATCGCCGAGTATTTATTGTACATGTGGCAGATAGAGGATATTATCCGCGCATATCGGTTGGACATCGACCTTATCCAAAAAAATATCATCGATCAATTCGAACAATCCGATAACATAAAAAAACGGATCAGAGAATGGTATGAAAATCTGATTGATATGATGCACTCCGAAAATGTGGCTGAAAAAGGGCATCTTCAGATCAACAACAATATTATCATTACTCTTACCGATTTGCATCTCCGATTGCTGAAATCGCCGGAAGAGCCTTTTTATTCGGGAATATATTATCAGACCTTGCCTTATATCGTCGAATTGAGAAGCAAAGCCGGCGAACAAAAGACCGGGGAAATCGAAACCTGTTTTTCTGCTTTATACGGCATTTTGTTGTTGAAATTACAGGGAAAGCCCGTTACGGAGGCGACACAAAAAGCAATCGCTCAAATCGGGAAGTTTTTGGCAGTCCTGTCGGAAAAATATAAACAAGATAAAGACAGTAAACGAGTAAACGAGTAAACGAGTTTAGTATAAATTGTAAATTTTTATATGAAAAATGTTTTGATTACCGGTTCCAACGGACAGTTGGGCAACGAAATACGGGTTTTGTCCGACCGGTTTCGTTCGTTCCGGTTTTTCTTCACGGATATAGAAGAATTAGATATTTGTAATTTGCAGGCGGTAAGAACTTTTTTATCCGGAAACAATATTGCTTATATTGTCAACTGTGCCGCTTATACCGCCGTGGATAAGGCGGAAGATGATCCGGAACTTTGTTACAAAGTGAATCGGGACGCTCCGGGAAATCTCGGAGAGGCGGCCGAAGAATATGGTGCCAAAGTCATTCATGTTTCGACCGATTATGTTTTCGACGGCACGAATTATAAACCGTATGTCGAAACCGATCCGGTGTGTCCGGTTTCCGTTTACGGGAAATCCAAACTCGAAGGTGAACGTGCACTGACAACCGTTTGCCCCGAAAGCATGGTGATTCGCACGGCGTGGTTGTATTCCGGATTCGGAAACAATTTCATGAAAACCATGTTGCGTCTGGGGAAAGAACGGGACTCGTTGAATGTCGTGTTTGATCAGGTCGGAACGCCTACCTATGCCGCCGATTTGGCGTCTTGTATTTTACAGATTCTTGATTTTTCCGAAAAGAACACATTTAAACCGGGCATTTACCATTATTCGAATGAAGGTGTTTGCAGTTGGTACGATTTTACGATCAGCATTCACAAGTCGGCCGGTATCACGAATTGCAAGGTATTGCCCATCGAAGGAACAGATTATCCGGCCAAAGCGCCGCGTCCTCATTACAGCGTTCTGAACAAGAAAAAAATAAAAGAAACATTCGGGATTTCCATTCCCCACTGGGAGGAAAGTCTGAATACGGCGATTCACGGATTGCCGGATCGTTGAAATTATTTTTGCGACATAAATGCATGACAGCATTTAATATCTACTATTTTAAACGCAAAGATGCAAAGACACAAAGTCACAAAGAATTTAAACTTTTTGTCTTTTCGCCTTTCCGCCTTAGCGTTTAAAATATAAACCGGCTTTTACGACATACTTACTTAAATTATATCGATGTTGATTGACGAAATAAACCGCAGGCGGACATTCGCCATTATCAGTCATCCCGATGCGGGGAAAACCACGCTGACGGAAAAACTGTTGCTTTTCGGAGGTGCCATTCACGTGGCGGGCGCCGTAAAATCCAATAAGATCAGAAAAACCGCGACATCCGACTGGATGGAAATCGAAAAACAACGGGGTATTTCCGTGGCCACTTCGGTCATGGGATTTGATTACGGCGATTATAAAGTGAATATTCTGGATACTCCCGGTCATCAGGATTTTGCTGAAGATACTTACCGCACCCTTACAGCCGTCGACAGTGTGATTATTGTCATTGATTCTGCCAAAGGGGTTGAAACGCAAACCCGGAAATTGATGGAAGTCTGCCGGATGCGCAAAACACCGGTAATCGTTTTTATCAACAAGCTCGACCGGGAAGGGAAAGATCCGTTTGACCTGCTGGATGAAGTGGAAGCTGAATTGCAGATTAAGGTTCGTCCGTTGAGTTGGCCGATCGATATGGGGCAAAGCTTCAAAGGTGTTTACAATATTTTCGAAAAAAAACTCGATCTTTACACGCCGAGCAAGCAAACCGTCACCGAATCCGTCGAATTTAAAGACATTCATCATCCCGAATTGGAAAAATATGTCAGTCAAACGAATGCCGATAAACTGCGAACCGACATCGAGCTGATCGAAGGAGTTTATCCCGAATTTGAAACCGCCGATTATTTGAAAGGAGAATTGGCGCCGGTCTTTTTCGGTTCGGCGTTGAATAATTTCGGTGTGAAAGAATTGTTGGATTGTTTCGTCAAGATCGCTCCGACTCCGCGACCGATACAAGCGGAAGAGCGGCTCGTGCATCCTGAGGAAGAGGCTTTCTCCGGCTTTGTTTTCAAGATTCATGCCAATATGGATCCGAATCATCGCAGTTGCATCGCTTTTGTGAAAATCTGTTCGGGAAAATTTGAACGGAATGTTCCCTACAAACATGTGAGATTCAATAAAATGCTGAAGTTTTCCGCTCCCACGGCTTTTATGGCCCAAAAAAAATCGGTGGTCGACGAGGCTTTTCCCGGCGATATCATCGGATTGCCCGATACCGGTAATTTTAAAATCGGAGACAGTTTGACAAGCGGAGAAGATTTACACTTTAAGGGATTGCCGAGTTTTTCGCCTGAAATGTTCAAATACATTGAAAACGCCGATCCGATGAAAGCCAAACAAATGAATAAAGGAATCGATCAATTGATGGATGAAGGGGTGGCTCAATTATTTGTCAATCAATTTAATAATCGGAAAATCATCGGTACGGTGGGCCAATTGCAGTTTGAAGTGATTCAATACCGCCTGTTGCACGAATACGGCGCGCAATGCCGTTGGGAACCGCTGAATCTTTACAAAGCCTGCTGGATCGAAAGTGATCATCCGGAAGAACTGGAAAATTTCAAAAAACGAAAATATCAGTTTATGGCAAAAGACAAGGAGGGGCGGGATGTTTTTCTCGCAGATTCGTCATACGTTCTTCAAATGGCTCAAAACGATTTTAAAAACATTCGTTTTCATTTCACATCGGAATTTTGAGGTAAAAACCGGATGATCTGATCGATTCACGAAACCGGAATAATGCAGACATTACCCGGATTAAACCTTACCGGATAAAATCTGTCTGAATGAGTATCATTTACTTTCATTATTTTACCGGAAAAATTATTTTCGTATGAAACTCGAATCTGCTGTCATCGGTTTTATTTTTATCTTTATGCCCTTCGTTGCGAATGTTAATGCACAGGATTCGGATATTGATTATTCGAAACGCGGAAATTTATTGATCGGATGGAGTGCCGGTATTGGTTATCCCGCCGATATGCCGACAGGTGAGACGAGAGCCGGAAGGTTTTTTGCCGTGGATATGATATATCTGTTCAAAGATAAAGCCGTTGATGATGACGGAATGGAATGTTCCAAATCCGGAAGTGGCGGATGGGGGTTGAAGTATATCAACTGCAAAGCCGAAAACATCGGTTATGCGTCAACTGTTTCTTATATCGGAGCAGAGCTTATGATCCGTGGTGCGACCACTGAATCCGAAAAGAATTATCTTTCTCTGGAATTAGGCATGGGCATACTGAATATATCGAAGACGGCAACGTATGAATATGAACGTGTTTCAAATTCTTATCTTGGTTTTCAAGGCCGGCTGAGTTTTGATACCCGAATACATGACAACCTGTTTATTTCTCCGGGATTGGATATTTTATTGTATTATTTTAATGACTCGGATAAGAAGAATTATGATGAGGGCGATATTTACTTGGGACTGTTTGGGATCTCATTGGGATTGAAATATATCTTTTGAGAAATAAAAAGGAATGACGGCCTTATATTAAATTCTCCGGAATTTCTTATCTTTGCACGTTTTTAAAAAGGGGATAAAGCCTTGATCCGGAGTTTATTTCATTGTTTATGCCTGTTGATCTCCGAGCCTGTGCCGAACATTGCCCTTCTCTTGGCTCTTGATTCTGAAACCATTTTTTAAATAAAAAATTCAATCATAAATTATGTCGCTAAAATTTATAACTGCCGAAGAGGCAGCAAGTTTCATTAAAGACGGTGACGCCATCGGATTCAGCGGATTTACGGCTGCGGGGGCGCCGAAAGCTGTTCCTTCGGCATTGGCAAAAAGGGCTGAAGCCGAACATGCAAAAGGAAATTCATTCAGAGTGGGAATGTTTACAGGTGCGTCCACGAGCGATTTGTTGGATGGTGTGTTGGCTCGTGCAAATGCCGTTAAGTTCAGAACGCCCTATCAATCCAACAAAGATATGCGTTCGGCCATCAACAGCGGTGATGCGCCGTATTTCGACCTGCATCTTTCTCAAATTGCACAGGAAATCCGGTACGGTTTTTTGGGTAAAGTCAATGTTGCCATTATCGAAGCTTGTGAGGTCGATGAAGACGGAACCATCGTTCCCACGACGGGTGTCGGAATCGCCCCGACGGTTGCCAGATTGGCCGATATCGTCATTGTTGAATTAAATCGTCACCATTCCATGAGTTTGAAAGGGATGCACGACATTTACGAACCGGCGGATCCACCTCGTCGTCGTGAAATTCCTGTTTACACGGTGAGAGACAGAATCGGAGTTCCTTATATCAAAGTCGATCCGAAAAAAATCGTGGCGGTGGTGGAAACAAACCTTCCCGACGGCGTGGCTTCGTTTACTCCCGCCGATGAAGTGACCGTCAAAATCGGGGATAATGTCGCCGGCTTTTTAGCGTCGGAACTGCGCAAAGGGATTATCCCGAAAGAGTTTTTGCCGATTCAGTCCGGGGTGGGGAACATTGCCAATGCGGTGCTGGATTCTTTGGGCAAAAACACTGAAATTCCTCCGTTTTCCATGTATACCGAAGTGATTCAAGATGCTGTGCTGGGATTGATGAAAGAAGGTCATGTCAATTTTGCCAGCGGTTCTTCGTTGACGGTTACGGAAGGCGTGTTGCAAGATATGTACCACAACATGGATTTTTTCCACAACAAATTGATTCTTCGTCCGCAAGAGATTTCCAATAACCCCGAAATCGTCCGCCGATTGGGTTTAATCACCATCAACACGGCATTGGAAGCGGATATTTTCGGAAATATCAACAGTACGCATGTCAGCGGCACCCGCATGATGAACGGAATCGGCGGTTCGGGCGATTTTACCCGCAATGCGTTTATTTCTATTTTTACGACTCCTTCGGAAGCCAAAGGCGGGAAAATCTCCGCGTTTGTTCCTATGGTATCACATTTGGATCACAGCGAACATTCGGTGAAAATTCTGGTGTCGGAATACGGAGTTGCCGATTTGAGAGCAAAAACACCCGTTCAAAAAGCCGAAGCCATCATCGAAAATTGTGTTCATCCCGATTACAAACAAATTTTGTGGGATTTCTTGAAATTGACCAAAGGCGGACATACGCCTCAAAATCTTCAATCTTGTTTCGCCATGCACAACCAGCTGCTTAAAACAGGAGATATGAGAGATGTGGATTTCGGTTGATTTTGAGTATATTTGCAATCGGAAAACGGGATTGTGTTTTTATTGATCTCGGAACACGAATATCAACGCGCAAAATAGTAAATGGTCTGATTGTAAATCATAAATTATGGGAACAATATTCATTTTCTTGGCAACCGGTTTTGAAGAAATCGAAGCCGTTGCAACAATAGATGTGATGCGTCGCGGAGGATTAATCGTAAAATCGGTGTCCGTGACCGGTCAGAAATTGGTGGAAGGCGCTCACGGGATTTCCGTTACGGCCGATGAATTATTTGAAGATGTCGATTTTTTGAAGGCCGCCATGTTGGTGCTTCCCGGAGGAATGCCCGGTGCATCTAATTTGGGTAATCATGCCGGTTTGAAAAATTTATTAACCGGGTTTCATGCCGAAAATAAGCCGATTGCCGCTATTTGTGCCGCTCCGGGCGTTTTGGGCGGATTGGGAATATTAGACGGGAAAAAAGTAACCTGTTATCCCGGTTTCGAAGATAAGCTGGGGAAAGCTGTTCATACCGGAAAACCATTGGTTGTCGACGGAAACGTGATTACCGGAAAAGGTCCCGGATTTGCCGTTACCTTCGGGTTGGGCATCGTCGAATATTTGAAGGGAAAGGATGCCGCCGACGAAGTAGCGGCGGGATTGCTGCTGAAATAAGAATTTACGTTTTTGTTTATGTGAAACGTATTACCCGAAAGTGTAATACGTTTTTTTGTATAAAATGCTTTGTTTAATCTTGTCTTAGTCATACCTTTGCACCCCAAGAAAAGTAAAAAAATAAAATGCCGAAATCATCATTACGCGGGAACAGTATGCCTGCATCGCCGATCCGGAAATTAGTGCCTCTTTCGGATAAAGCCAAGGAAAGAGGAATCAAAGTGTATCACTTGAATATCGGGCAACCCGATTTGCCTACTCCGGAAGTCGCGTTTGATGCCATTCGGAATATCGACCGTAAAATATTGGAATACAGTCCGAGCGAAGGATATAAAAGTTACCGGGAAAAACTGACCGGTTATTATGCGAAATTCAATATCAATGTTGCGGCCGAAGATATCATTATTACCACCGGCGGTTCCGAAGCGGTATTGTTTTCATTTATGTCATGCTTGGATCCGGGGGATGAAATTATCGTTCCGGAGCCTGCTTATGCAAATTATATGGCGTTTGCCATTTCTGCCGGAGCAGTGATCAAAACGATTCCTTCAACCATTGAATCAGGGTTTGCATTGCCATCCATCGATGAGTTCGAAGCATTGATTACGGAGCGTACCAAAGGGATTTTGATTTGTAATCCCAACAATCCGACCGGTTATTTGTACACGCAAAAAGAAATGAACCGGATTCGCGATTTGGTCAAAAAATACGATTTGTTTTTATTTTCCGACGAAGTGTATCGTGAATTTTGTTACACGGGAGCTCCATATATTTCCGCATTTCATTTGAAGGGAATCGAACAAAACGTCATCTTGATCGACAGCGTTTCGAAACGATACAGTGAATGCGGCATCCGTATCGGGGCGTTGATTACCAAAAATAAAGACATTCGGACTTCCGTCATGAAGTTTTGTCAGGCACGATTGAGTCCTCCGTTGATCGGACAAATCGCTGCCGAGGCTTCTTTGGACGCATCCGACGAATATATGTTGAATGTGTATAACGAATATGTCGAACGGCGGAAATTCTTGATCGACGGCATCAATCGTATTCCCGGATGTTATTCTCCCATTCCCATGGGGGCGTTTTATACCGTGGCCAAGCTTCCCGTCGACGATGCCGATAAGTTTTGCGAATGGTGCCTGAAAGAATTTGAATACGAAGGACAAACCGTATTCATGGCTCCCGCTTCCGGATTTTACACCAAACCCGGATTGGGATACAATCAGGTGCGTATCGCATACGTCCTGAACAAAAAAGATCTGGCCGCCGCTCTCGAAGTGCTTGCAAAAGCGCTTGAAGCTTACCCGGGCAAAGTTTAATCAATTACGAATTAAAAATACGAATCAAGAATTACGAACCGGGCCTTTCAAGCGAGTGAAACTCTTAACTCTTAATTCTTAACTCTTAATTGAAATGGTGGAGTTTTTCATAGCAAAGCGTATTCATTTCGATAAGAAGGGAACCAAACAGGTGTCTCGTTCGGCGGTGCGTATTGCCATTGCGGGAATTGCGTTGGGCTTGGCGGTGATGATTCTGACCGTAGCCATTCTCTTCGGCTATAAACGGGAAATCCGGGCCAAAGTTGTGGGATTCGGTTCACACATTCAAATTTCGAATTTCGATAATAACTTTTCGTATGAAACACTGCCGATCGTTGTTTCCGACAGTTTATTGAACGCGGTCGCATCCACCCCCGGCGTTTATCATGCCGAATGCTTTTCCACCAAACCCGGCATTATCAAAACCGATACCGATTTTTTGGGAATTGTTGTCAAAGGAGTGGATAAAAATTATGATTTTACGTTCTTCAAAAAAAACATGATTGAAGGCGATGTCCTTGCCTTCGGCGATTCTTTGACTAATCAGGTGCTTATTTCCGGAAGCATTGCCGATAAACTGCACTTGAAGACAGGCGACAGTTTTCTGACTTATTTTGTACAGAAAGATGTGCGGATGCGTAAATTTACGGTTTCGGGTATTTATCGCACCAATTATTCCGAATACGATAATATGTTCGTTTTGACTGATATCCGGCATATCAGAAAGCTGAATAATTGGTCGGACGATCAAGTCGGCGGGATCGAAGTGTTGGTGAATAATTTTGACCGTGTGGATGAAATTGCCGAAAATCTGTATTTCGAGATGCAGGCGGGCGCTGCGGGAACTTATTTCGTTCGTACGATCAAAGACCTTAATCCGCAAGTGTTCAACTGGCTCGGTTTGTTGGATATGAATGTCTGGATCATCATTTGCCTGATGCTTGCCGTTACCGGATTTACCGGAATTTCGGGTCTCTTGATCCTGATTCTCGAACGTACCAATATGATCGGTATTTTAAAAGCCTTGGGTGCAACTCATTACAGCATCCGGAAGGTGTTTTTGTTTGTTTCTTCTTTTTTGGTGACAAGAGGGATGATAATCGGTAACGTGGTGGCTTTATTGATCTGTTTTATTCAGCAATATTTCCATATTTTTAAATTAAATCCTGAAATTTATTACATCGACACAGTTCCTGTCAGTTTAAATATTTTTTATATCGTTTTATTAAACATCGGCACATTACTTGCTTCCATGCTGCTGCTGATTCTTCCTTCATTCATCATTGCCAAAATCAATCCCGCCCGAAGCATCCGGTTCGAATAGTCGAATGTTTTGCTTTTGTAGAATATAAAAAAACAGCAGGTCAACAAAAATTATGAATGATAAAATCGAACAGATCAAACAATATTACCGGAAAGTCAAATCCGCGAACATGGAATTGACGAAAAAAGAAGTATTCAAAGATCTTTTAAATCGTCTTTATTTTGGAAATACTGAAATTCAGCAAATTATCGACAAAATCACACTCGGGGCAGAAGCAACCGTGCTGAATATTCCGCGCAAGGACAAATTGCACAAAGGCAGAGCCGACACGCTTTACAACAATATCATCATTGAATTTGAGAATGATTTACGGGCAACATATGCCCACGCGAAAGAACAGCTGGCCGGTTATATGTTGGGCAAAATGCGTTCAGGCGCAGGATTTGATTTTACGCTGATAGCTTCCGATTTTATCAACTGGAAAATAGTTGTACCCGATATTTCCTGCATTGATAAACTCGAAACATTACAAGAACACGAACTTATACTTAACGAAACCGATTTTTCTTTTGTATTGACCGAAGACAATGCCGAAGATTTTTACTATTGGCTCGACCGTTTTCTGTTTCGTGAAACCAAACAACGCGCCACACTGAAAAGTATAGAACAAGCATTTGGTTTTCAGAGCAATATATTTATTGAATCGTTTCGGGAGTTAAATCACCGGTTCAATGATGCCAAAAAATACGGCGAAATTCAAGTGTCGTTTGAACAGTGGCATAAGTTTCTCAGTATTGCTTACGGACAGTTTGAAAAGCGGGAAGACGCCTTTTTGATTCATACTTATCTGAGCGTTTTTTCCAAAATGCTTGCTTATTCGGTGGTGTCTAATGATGATTACATTGAAGAGGATGAAATGCTCGACATTCTGAACGGCAATGTTTTTCAGACCTTTAATATTGCCAATTTTGTTGATAATGACTTTTTCTATTGGGTAAGCGACAGTCGTAATTTTCCGAAATTAAAAAAAGTGTTTCGCCTTGTAACGCAGGAACTTTCTGCATTCGATTTTGAAGACGTAAACGAAGATATTCTCAAAGGCGTATATCAGGAATTGATAGATATTGACACCCGTCACCAATTAGGCGAATATTACACCCCCGATTGGCTTTGTGAGCGTATTGTGAATGAGTTTGATTTCGGCAAATGCAAAAAAATTCTTGACCCTTCGTGTGGCAGCGGTTCATTTCTTCGTGCTGCTATTCAACGAATTAAACAACAAAACCCCGAAAAAACTCCTGAAGAAATCAACAAACAAATTTATGGAATCGACATTCATCCGCTTTCCGTCCAGATAGCAAAGACAACCGTGTTGCTCGCTTTGGGAAGGGAAATTAAAAATTCCCGAAAGCCTGTTTTTCTCAATATTTTGCTTGCAAATACGCTGTATTCGCCCATCAATGAAAAGACGTTTTGGGGTGTTGACTTCAATATGCCCATTGACCGTAAAGAGTATAAAGTTAATTCGTTAATTCTTAATAATGTGATTGAATTTAATCAGGCACTCGAAGTTTGTGACCAACTTTCGTCGCATGGATTAAAAGAAAAACCGATTGCTTTGGAAAATTTTACGAATATTCTTCATAAACAAATCTCAAATAAATTAAATTATTCATTTTCAATCAGTTATTACGAAATCTATAAAGGATTTAAAACTGCGAAAGAGCAAAAACGCGACAGTATTTGGAAATTCATCATTTCAAATCAGTATAAGCCGTATTTCCTGTATGAATTTTTTGATTATATAATCGGCAATCCGCCTTGGCTGACTTACAGTTCGATAAACAACGAGGATTATCAAGATGTGCTGAATACTTTGGCCGTACGATACCAAGTGAAACCGACGAAGCAGAAAAATTACCCGCACCTCGAAATCGCCGCTATTTTTTTGGCTCATTGCAGCAGTTATTTTTTGAGAGACACCGGGAAACTCGCTTTTGTGCTGCCTCGCTCGTTTTTCAGCGGCGACCAGCACGACCGCACGCGCAGCGGAGAGGCAAAAGGATTTAAACTTACCGGAATTTGGGATTTGGATAAAGTACAACCGCTTTTCAATATACCAAGTTGTGTGTTTTTTGCTGAAAAGAAAACCGAAAAGCAGAACGGCAAAATGTCGGTCGTAGAAGGAAAACAGTTTGAGGGACGACTTCCCGCTCACAACTGTCATTACGATATTGCCGAAACCCGATTGAAAGAAACTTCTGTTAAATGGTATTTGAAAACACAGGGCAGAGCTACTGCATTTTCAACGACTAAAAGCAACGCTAAAAATGCCGGAAATCCATACAAGTTGCTTTTTAAGCAAGGGGCTACTATTGTGCCTCGTGCGTTTTATTTTATAGATTTGAACCAGGAAATACCCGAAGATTTCGTCGACCGCATCATTAACATCAAAACTTCTGCTGGCACTTTATCGGAAGCCAAAGCTCCTTGGAAAATGACTTTATCCGGACAAGTCGAAAGTAAATTTATTTTCCGTACGGCAATTTCAAAATCCGTTTTACCGTTTTACCTGCATAATCCGGCTTGGATTGCATTGCCCATAACGATAGAAAAAGAAGAAGACGGATTAAAAAGAATAAAACTTCATACTTCCGAACAACTGATGAACGCAGGCGAACTAAAAGCGTGGAAATGGTTTGAAAATGCCGAAACATGTTGGAATATTAATAGAACGGAAAAAAATAAAAGTATCAGCTCCTCTGATTATTTGAATTGGCTGAATAAATTAACCGACCAAAACTTGAATGTTCGTTATTTAGTGCTTTATAACGCTTCGGCAAAAGACGCTAACGCACTGGTATTTGACAGGCAATCGCTTGATTATGATTTTGAGTTTATTGTAGAAAGCAAGACATACGTGTATTATACAGACAACAAGCAAGAAGCAGACTATTTGGCAACAATACTAAATTCGTCTATTCCTAACAAACGAATTAAAGATTTTCAGACAAGAGGGTTATTTGGTCCGCGTGATATTCACAAAAAAATTCTGGATGTTTATTTTCCAAAATTCAATAATTCAGACCAACAACATTTGCGATTAGCCGAATGGGGAAAACGTTGCGCCGAAAAAGCAAAAGCCTTTATTGAAGGCAATCCGCCACAAAATGACCTCTCGGCACACTTTCTTGGCAAACTTCGTGTAGAAATTAAGAAACATTTGTCGCGAGAATTGGCTGAAATAGATAAAATTGTTGAAAAGATAATGGACAAGAAAAACAGATAAGTACCCGGCAACATGAATGTCTGTTATTTTTAATTTTTTATTGTACCTTTGCGAGGTGTGTAAAAATCAAAATCCGATTTAAAAATGAAAATGGCGCTTGTCGGTTACGGTAAAATGGGAAAGGCGATTGAAGAAATCGCGTTGAGACGCGGACATGAAATTGTTTGTATCATAGATCTGGATAATGAGAAAGATTTTGATTCGGACGCTTTTCGTTCGGCGGATGTGGCTGTCGAATTTACGATGCCGGATGCTGCGTTGAACAATTATCACAAATGTTTTGCTCAACACATTCCCGTCGTTGCCGGAACGACCGGTTGGATTGATCATTTGCCGGAAATAAAAGAAGCGTGCGAGAAAGACGGCCAAACTTTTTTTTATGCATCGAACTACAGCTTGGGTGTCAACATCTTTTTTGCCGTCAATGAATGTTTGGCCGGAATCATGAATAATTTTCCGATGTATGAGGTAAGCATGGAAGAAGTTCATCACATTCATAAACTTGATTCTCCCGGCGGTACTGCCATTACGTTGGCCGAAGGAATCCTGAAGCATATCGACCGTAAAAAATCGTGGAAGGAATCCGAAAAAGTTTCAAAAGATGAACTAATGATCACTTCTTATCGCCGGGGCGAGGAAATCGGTTATCATTCGGTGGTGTATGATTCGTCGGTGGATACGATTCAAATTTCCCACAATGCCAAAAGCCGGAAAGGATTTGCTTTGGGGGCGGTGATTGCCGCCGAATTTCTGCAAGGCAAAAAAGGTTTTTTCGGCATGAAAGATATGCTTAAGTTTTAAGGTTGTTTCCGATGTTGTTTTATTAATTAATTGAAAAATATATGGATTTTATTAAACGTGTTAAGCAAGTTCCTGTTTCGAAATGGATTAAATTTATTATCGTTACCATATTGTATGTTCTTTGGACGGCTTGGATCGGTAATTTTTGGTTGTTGCTGATCGTTCCGTTTATTTTTGATTTTTACATTACGAAATATATTCCCTGGGGTGGATGGAAAAAATCGAAAAACGAAAACGTCAAAAAAGTGATGGAGTGGGTGGATGCCATTCTTTTTGCTTTGATTGCTGTGTATTTCATCAATATATTTTTCTTTCAAAATTATCAGATTCCGTCTTCTTCGCTTGAAAAAACCTTGCTGGTGGGCGATTTCCTGTTTGTCGGAAAATATAATTACGGGGCGAGAGTCCCCAATACTCCGTTGTCTTTTCCGTTGGCGCAACATACATTGCCCGTGTTGGACTGCAAATCGTACATTGATTGGCCGCAATGGTCGTATAAACGTTTGAAAGGCCCCGGAACGGTTCAACGGTATGATATTGTGGTTTTTAATTTTCCGGCAGGCGATACAGTGGCCTTGAAACGGCAACAAGAAGATTATTATTCTATTTGTACGCGGATCGGCTTCGAATATTATTTCCGGAAAAACGGTAAAATAGCATTGCCGGGAGAAGTGCCTTATGAGGATGTATATAATTTGGGCCGCGATTTTGTATTGAATAATAAAGGTGAATTCGGAGATATTGTATATCGTCCGGTGGATCGTCGGGAAAATTATGTGAAACGTTGTGTCGGATTACCGGGTGATACCTTGCAAATTATAAATACTCAGGTATATATTAATGGAGTCAAGTTGAAGAATCCGAAAAAAATGCAACTGTGTTATTATGTAGAGATAGAAGGGTCGAGCATTTCCGAGCAAAATTTCCGGAAATTAAACATCAGCGTCGAAGACCGGAATTTGGCCGATGATCCCCGTCTTTTGAGACAGGCGGGATTTCAATCCGATTCGACCGGAGTATTCAATCATGTGATTTATAAACTTCCTTTGACGGAAGAATCATTGGCGATGATCAAAAAATTCCGCTTTGTGAAAAAAGTGGCGATGGCGCCTAATAATGATGATCTGTCTACTTATCCGTTGTTTTATGATAAAAATTGGACTGTCGATGACTACGGTCCTGTTTGGATTCCCAAGAAAGGATCGACCATAACGCTGACCAAAGATAATTACCGGATTTATGAACGTGTGATCAAAAATTACGAAAATAATGCATTTGAAGTTAAAGACGGGAAATTTTTGATTAATGGCAAGCCGTCTGATACGTATACGTTTAAAATGGATTATTACTGGATGATGGGTGATAATCGGCATAATTCAGCCGATTCTCGTTCATGGGGATTTGTTCCCGAAGACCATATCGTCGGCAAGCCGTTGTTTGTCTGGCTTTCTTTGGATAAAGACAGAGGTTGGTTCGACGGCAAAATTCGTTGGAGCCGATTGTTTTCGACTGTGAAAAATGAATAAATTAACTCAAATTAAGGATTAAGAAATGGAAAATAAAAATTTCGAACTCCTGCTCCATAAAAGACGGAAAGTTCAAATTCTTAACTCTTAACTCTTAACTCTTAACTCTTAACTTGGATCGCCCATGCAGGTTAACGCTATTTGGTTTTGGGTAAAAACGATTTTTGTGGCACTTGTCATAGCATGGTTTTTGCGTGCCTTTTTTATTGAGTCGTATCGTGTTCCGGCATGCAGTATGGAAAATACATTGCTTGAAGGCGACCGTATTTTCGTCAGCAAAACAAGTTATGGGATTCGGTTGCCGATGACGATTTTGAGTATTCCGTTTTGTCACGATTCCGTTTGCGGAATAAAAGCGTATTCGACATGGTGGGAACTTCCATACAAGCGTATTTTCGAAAGTAGCCCGAAACGAAATGACGTGGTGGTTTTTAACAATCCCGCCAAAGAATTCGGTGTGCCTGTCGACAAGCAAAAAATATCCATCAGCAGATGTCTGGCATTACCCGGCGATACTCTTGTGTTTAAAGACAAAATGGTGTATGTCAATGGAAATGCTTTGGTACAAAGCCCCAATGTCGTTGAACCGTATTATTATTCGAAGAGATTTGAAGAGCGGATAGTGGACGAATTAAATTCGTTGAAGATTCCCGACCGGGGCGTAAAGCATGTGGATACTCTGAATATCCGGTTACTCAGCCGGTACGAGACATTCTTGTTGGAGCAGGAACTTTCAGACAGCATCGCAATTGAGGTATTGAGGCCGACTTACGGATTGATTGTTCCGTCGAAAGGTACAAAAATTAAAATAACGGACGAAAACTATTTCATCTATTTGCCCATTATATCGGCTGCTGAAGGAAAATCGGTGAAATATGAAAATAATATGTTGTGGATTGAGGGCAAGCAGGTCGATTCTTACGAATTTTCTCAAGATTATTATTGGATGTTGCCCGATAACCGGGAAAATTATATCGAAGTAAACGTAACCGCCTCGTTCATCCCTGAAACCCATATCATCGGAAAAGCCGAATGCATTTGGAGCAAAGGCTTCCGAAAAATAAGATGAGGATAAAGTACAAGGTAAAAAGTAAAGAAAATACTTTTTACTTTTTATTTTTTACCGCGTATCATGTCAACTTGCTGTTTAACAACTTCTTATTTGGCTCCTGTTCAGTATTACTGTAAATTGTATTCTTTTGATCATGTAATTATTGAACGGCATTGCAACTACATTAAACAAACGTATCGAAATCGTTGTGTGATTGCGGCCGCCAACGGTCTGATGGTTCTTTCTCTGCCGATCGAAAAAAGGGATGATCCTAAACAACCGACCAAAGATGTCAGGCTTTCCGAACATGGAAACTGGCGGCATCTGCATTGGAATGCAATTGTTTCGGCGTATAATTCCACTCCGTTTTTTGAATATTACAGGGATGATTTTTATCCGTTTTTCGAAAAAAAAATCCCTTTTCTGTTCGATTTTAATGAAGGATTGAGGGCGCTGATTTGCGAATTGTTGTCCATTGAGTCCCGGGTTACTTTTTCCGAGTGTTATCAGATTGATTTTTCCGATGAGGTGGCTGATTACCGTGAACTTATTCACCCTAAAAAGAAAATATCGTCGGATGTTCATTTCTCTCCTGCACCGTATTATCAAGTATTTGAATCAAGATACGGATTTCAAGCTAATCTCAGCATTATCGATCTGCTGTTTAACATGGGCCCGGAGTCCGGAATTGTCTTACGCGACAGCATCAGATAATTTACGATTTTACGATTTACGATTTCACAATTTGTGAGGTAAAAACGGTATGGAAAAGGGTGTAAGATTTTAAAGCCGGCAACACATCTACGGCGTGTTGCCGGTTATCCCACTTCACCGCAGCGAACATCTTGTCTGTCTGCCTGCTTATTCAAAAAGACTTACAGTCCGGCTTTTATAAAAATACCCTTTTTAAAAAACTAATAAGCAAGGAATAATTTTTATTTTGATTGAAACATTTTCTTTCCATCGGACAACATGTCCGCCACGGCGAGTACAACAATCCTATCCCGCCATCCAACTCTTAACTCTTAACTCTTAACTCTTAACTGATAAAGCCAACCGTGCAATTTTATCGGGTGCGAACGAAAATAAACTCCGGAAAGTCAGGGCCTGTCAATATTTATTGTAATTTTGGCAGACGGATGTTCCGGAAATCCGGGATGTTGTAATGATTCAACTGATTTTTAAACATCTATTTTATGCAACTGATAAAGTATCCGCCCCGTTCGGAATGGGATTCGATTTTGGTGCGTCCTTCTTTGGATACCGCTTCGTTGTTCGGCCTTGTTCAAAATATATTGGATGACGTTCGCCGAAACGGGGATAAAGCCGTTTTTGAATATGAACGGAAATTCGATTGCGTTTCTCTGCAATCGTTGAAGGTGTCGGACAAGGAAATTCAACAAGCCCGACAAGCTGTTCCCGAAGCATTGAAACAGGCCGTTTATTTGGCAAAGCGAAACATAGAAATGTTTCATGCCACGCAAAAACGGGATTTTCAAAAAGTGGAAACGTGTCCGGGAGTGACCTGCTGGCAAAAAGCGTCGCCGATAGAAAAAGTGGGATTGTATGTTCCCGGAGGAACGGCTCCGTTATTTTCCACGGTGTTGATGTTGGCGCTTCCGGCCCGTATTGCCGGATGCAAAGAAATTATTCTGTGTTCTCCGCCGGATAAGGACGGGCAGATTCATCCGGCAATTTTATTTGCGGCAGAAACAGCCGGCGTAACCGATATTTTCAAAATCGGCGGGGTGCAGGCTGTTGCCTCGATGGCTTACGGAACGGAAAGCGTGCCGAAAGTGTATAAAATATTCGGTCCGGGAAATCAGTATGTCACCGCGGCCAAACAATTAGTGAGTTTAAAGGATGTCGCCATCGATATGCCGGCGGGGCCTTCGGAAGTGCAGGTGATTGCCGATGAAACCGCGAACCCGGCTTTTGTGGCAGCTGATTTGTTGTCGCAGGCGGAACACGGCGTCGACAGTCAGTCGATGTTGGTGACGACGAGTGAAAAGCTGGTGTTTGATGTATCGGAACAGATTGATATACAATTGTTTGATCTTCCCCGGAGAGAGATTGCCGAAAAGTCTTTGATAAACAGTAAAATCATTCTTTTCGATACCTTGCGGGATGTCGTTGATTTTACCAATGCCTATGCTCCGGAACATTTGATCATCGAAACGAAAAATTATCATGAAATCGCGGAACAGATAACGAATGCGGGATCGGTGTTTCTGGGACATTATACACCCGAAAGCGCCGGCGATTATGCGTCGGGAACGAATCATACGCTGCCGACCAACGGGTATGCCAAGGCTTACAGCGGCGTGAATCTGGACAGTTTCATCAAAAAGATCACGTTTCAGGAAATTACCGAAGACGGCATCGACCGGATCGGCCCGGCCATCGAAATCATGGCGGCAACCGAGTTGTTGGATGCCCACAAAAATGCCGTGACATTGAGACTGAGAACCGGAAATCGTAAATCGTCAAATTGTAAATAAAAAATATGGAAACATCAATTCCTCAACGTCTTTCGGATTTGCGCCGAATGATGAAGCAAGCCGGGGTGGATGCTTGCATTGTTCCGGCTTCCGATCCTCATCTCAGTGAGTATATTGCATCACATTGGAAAAATCGGGAATGGATTTCGGGATTTACCGGTTCGGCCGGAACGGTGGTCGTGACGGAATCGAAAGCCGGATTATGGACCGACTCCCGTTATTTTCTGCAAGCCGGCGGAGAATTGTTCGGATCGGGCATCAAATTGTTTAAAGCCGGATTGCCGAAAACACCTTCCATCAACGAATGGCTGATATCGGAATTGAAACCCGGCTCCCGGATCGGATTCGACGACAATCTGTTTGCGCTTGCCGAAACGGAAAAAATGATTGAAACATTCGGTAAAAAAAAGATCCGGGTCGATGGCACTTTCAATCCGTTTCCGGAGATTTGGAATGACAGACCCGGATTGCCGGATAATCGGTTGATTGTGTATCCGGAGAAATATGCGGGAAAATCGGTTGACGAAAAAATATCCGAAATTAAGCACGGTTTGACGAAAGTGGACGCAAATTGTATTTTGCTGACCGCATTGGATGAGATTGCATGGGCGTTCAACATAAGAGGATCTGATGTCCGGGCAAATCCCGTTGTTTTTGCGTTCGGTTTTATATCGGACAATGAAATCCGTCTTTTTGTTTCTTCCGGAAAATTGACGGATGAAAGCCGGTCGTATCTGTCTTCACAACAGATTCAGGTATCGGGATATGACGATATTAAAAATTATTTGTCCCGATTGGATGAAAATTCCCGTATTTTAATTGATAAAAATAAAGTCAATGCGGCATTGTTTAACTGTATCTCGAAGCAATGCGGCGTGATTTTCGAACCATCGCCGGTGGCGTTGCTTAAAAGCGTCAAAAATCCGGTGGAAATCGACGGATTCCGAAATGCCATGATTAAGGACGGGGTTGCGTTGGTTCGCTTTTTCCGCCGGCTGGAAAATGATCTCGGAAAGGAACCGATAACGGAAATGGACATTGCCGACCGGTTGATTGATGCCAGAAAACAACAGGAACTGTATGTCGGCGAAAGTTTTGCCACGATTGCGGGATTCGGCGAACACGGCGCCATTGTGCATTATTCGGCAAATGAAGAAACGAATCTGGAAATTAAACCGGACGGATTTTTACTGATCGACAGCGGCGCCCAATATTTTGACGGCACCACAGACATTACCCGCACAGTTGCATTAAGTGAGTTGTCGCCGCAACAAAAAAAGGATTTTACGTTGGTCATGAAAGGGCATATTGCCATTGCAACCTGTCGGTTTCCTCAAGGAACGAGAGGATCCCAAATTGATGTATTGGCCAGGAAAGCCTTATGGGACAACGGGTTGAATTATACTCACGGAACAGGTCACGGTGTCGGACATTTCCTGAATGTGCACGAAGGGCCCCAGAATATCCGCATGGAAGAAAATCCGACTCAATTGTGTCCCGGCATGGTGATTTCGAACGAACCGGGCATTTACCGGACGGGTGAATACGGTATTCGTTGCGAAAATCTGATTTTAGTGATCGAAAAGGAAGAAACGGATTTCGGCAGATTTTATGCATTCGAGACCCTGACGCTTTTTCCGTTCGATCAAAAAGCAATCGATAAAGCCTGTTTGACTTCGGATGAAATCACTTGGATCAATCAGTATCACCAGATGGTTTATACCCGGTTAAGTCCTTATTTGTCCGAAGAAGAAAAAAACTGGCTGAAAGAAAAAACTTCGGCGATTTAAGGGAATGAAAATCGGACCTATCGAATTTGGAAAGTATCCGGTGTTCTTGGCGCCGATGGAGGATGTGACGGATTATTCGTTCCGGTTAATGTGCAAACGTTACGGGGCGGACATGGTGTATTCCGAATTTGTATCGAGCGATGCACTGGTCAGGAACATCAATAAAACACTGGAAAAACTGACCGTTTTCGAAGAAGAGCGTCCGGTCGTCATTCAAATTTACGGGAGGGATCCGGATGTGGTGTCGGAAGCCGCGAAGATTGCCGAAGCCGGGGGAGCGGACATCATTGATATTAATTTCGGTTGTCCGGTAAAAAAAGTGGCCGGAAAGGGCGCCGGCGCCGGAATGCTGCAAAACATTCCGTTGATGCTTGAGATAACCGAAAAAGTGGTCAACGCGGTTAAAACTCCCGTTACCGTGAAAACCCGCTTAGGATGGGATCACAACAGTAAAATCATTGTCGATTTGTCCGAACGGCTGCAAGATTGCGGGATTACCGCGTTGGCCATACACGGACGCACGCGCAGCCAAATGTATACGGGGGAGGCGGATTGGACGCTGATTGGCGAGGTAAAGAATAATCCCCGCATGAAAATTCCGATTATCGGTAACGGAGATATCACTTCGGCGGAGATTGCCAAAGAAAAGTTCGAGGTTTACGGCGTGGATGCGATTATGATCGGACGGGCATCTATCGGCAGGCCTTGGATATTCAAGGAAGTGAAATATCTTTTGGAAACGGGTTTGTCGATGCCGGAATTATCTTTCGACCGGAAATTGTCGTGCTTGAAGCAGCAGGTGACGGACAGTGTCAACCGGTTGGACGAGCGGCGCGGAATATTGCATATTCGTCGTCATTTGGCTGCGACTCCTTTGTTTAAGGGCATTCCTAATTTCAGGGAATCTCGTATTGCGATGCTTCGTGCCGAAACCGTGAACGAATTATTCGGTATTTTGGACAAAATTAAATTGGATTTCGCACACGAGATACAGGGGTAATTCCGAAGAAATGATAAGATTTATGAGGTATGACATAAAGATTGGGTTCGGTGGTTTGTTTTTGTTTTGTTGTTTTACTTCTTTTGCACAAGAAATGAAGGTAAATTCAACCAATGGTTCAACGCTTTTCGGGATCGGAGCAACAAGCATCCGCGATACATACCTGTCGCCTTTTTATTATACGGGAACGGAATTTCGCATGACAAACGAACACCATACCCTGTCCGGTCATTTTAACGGAAAATGGTCTTCTTTCCGGCGGCTGGATTTTTCTTTTTCCCGAACGAGTAACCCGGCACAAACCGGTTCGGAACTTTCCGGATTTTTTGAATGGAATTGGGGATATCATTATCGTTTTCCCGTGACAAAAGAGTTGAAATTATTGGCGGGCGGATTAACGTATGTTGCTGTCGGAGGGATTTATAATACGAGAAATTCGAATAATCCGGTATCGATAAAATTGGGATTGGGACTGTCGGCTTCGGGAATGGCTTTGTATAACCTGCACATTAAAAATCAGCCGTTTACACTGAGGATTCAGGTGATTTCTCCTTTACTCGGCGCTGCTTTTTCTCCGAATTACGGACAATCGTATTATGATATTTTTTCACTCGGAAATTACGACAACGTGGTCAAATTCAGTTTTTTGAATAATCTTTTAGCTTGCAAGACCATCGTTTCGGCAGATGTTCCTTTGAACAGAGTTACGATTCGGATCGCTTATCAAAATACGGCATTTACAAGTTGTTTCAACCGGTTGGACACCGATATTTATTCAAACACTTTTCTGATCGGATTTGTTTCCGAATTTGCATCCGTAAAAGGAAAGAAATCGAAATTGAAAGAGGTATTTAACAGCGCTTATTATTGATAAAAATTAAATTCAATGAGATCTCCATTCATAATGCTTTTGGTGATTGTCGTCTTTTTGGGGGCAAATTGCTATGTGTTTTACCGGATTTGGAATATGATACCGGCTAATCCGGTCGGCAGGATATTGCTGATCGTTTTTGCCGTTGTTGCGATGGTATCGCCTTTTGTCGCCATCTTAGCCGGCGAAAGATTACCGAGCGCTGTTACGTCTGTTTTATATCAAATAGGAACCTCATGGATTTTTATTTGGATGTATTTATTGATCCTGTTTTTGCTGTTTGATTTGATTCGGGTGACCGGTCTGTTTCCGATAAACAAAATTATGTACGGAAATCCGGTCGTTTTGCTTGTTTTGACGGTTATTCTCGCCGCTGTTTTTACAGGCGGTTATTTTAATTATTTGAATAAAAAACGGGTTGAACTCTCTGTTTCGGTCAATAAAGAATTAACCGCCCCTTTGAAAATTGTGGCGATCAGCGACTTGCATTTGGGATACGGAATCGGGAAAAAGGAATTGAACGATTGGATTGCACTGATCAATAAAGAAAATCCCGATGTCGTGCTGATTGCAGGAGATATTATCGACAATAATGTCAAACCGTTGTACGAACAGGAAATGGAGCAGGATTTTCATAAGATTAAATCGAAATACGGAGTATACACGGTTTTAGGGAATCATGAATACATTGCCGGTGTTTCGAAAAGTGTTCGATTTTTGCATGATGCAGGCATTACTTTGTTAAGAGATTCGTGCGTTCTTGTTGGTGGAGTGTTTTATCTTGCAGGACGTGACGATCGGTCGAATCCGAAAAGAAAGCCGTTGCAGGAATTGATAACTTTGTCCGATCGATCAAAACCGTTGATTATGCTTGATCATCAACCTTTTCATTTGGAGGAGATCGAAAAAAACAACATCGACCTGCAAGTGTCGGGGCATACGCATTACGGGCAGATTTTTCCGATTTCTTGGATTACCCGCCTCATCTATGAGGATGCTTACGGTTATTTGAAAAAAGGAAATTCAACCATTTATGTCAGTTCCGGAATCGGAACTTGGGGCGGCAAGTTCCGTATCGGAACCCGATCGGAATATGTCATGATAACAGTGAATGGTAAACAAGTAGACAAGTAAACGACTCCGGCTTTGTGACATTGTTTTGTCCTGAAATAGCTTTACAAAAATGTAGCACAAAAACAAGTAAAGTTATGATCAAACGAGCAGGAAAATTTTATTGGGAAGATTTTAGGGAACAGGTATTATCAGTATGTTTTTGCCAAGCATATGGGGGAAGTATCATTCTCTTTTTGGTACGTGAAGTCCGTAAAGATTTTCCACGTATGGGGGCAGGAAACTTTTCTATTTGTCTGATTTTAATCTTAAAATTATCCGGATTTCACGCCTTTGGTGTGTTGCCGGTTTTAAAAATTTCTACTGGTATACTGTCGTTTTTTATGTCACAAATTTTAGTCGGCCGGTAATAATTGAAAACACGAACGAATAAATTAAAATGCGTTTGCCCTGAGAAAAATATCCCGGTTCTCTTGTTTTCCAAAAAAAACAGCTAATTTAGCAGTCTATTCTAAAAAAATATTTTTGTAAATCTCTTTAATTTTTATTATATGGCAAAGAAAGACCTTTCGTTTTGGCAAATCTGGAATTTGAGTTTCGGATTTTTTGGCGTACAAATCGCCTATGCTCTGCAAAGTGCTAATATCAGTCGTATTTTTGCGACTTTGGGCGCTGACCCGCACGATCTTTCCTATTTTTGGATTCTTCCGCCTTTAATGGGACTTATCGTTCAACCGATCGTAGGCTCGTTGAGTGATAAAACATGGATTCCACGTTTCGGGCGCAGGATTCCGTATCTTTTTATAGGTGCGCTTGTGGCAGTTGTCGTCATGTGCCTGTTGCCCAATGCGGGCAGTTTTGGAATGGCCGTTTCAGCGGTTATGATTTTCGGACTTGTGGCGCTGATGTTTCTCGATACTTCGTTAAATATGGCGATGCAACCTTTCAAAATGCTTGTGGGAGATATGGTTAATGAAAAACAAAAAACTTTCGGCTATTCCATTCAAAGTTTTTTGGTCAATGCGGGTAGTGTTTTAGGCTTTTTGCTTCCGTTTATTTTTACTTGGATAGGAATTAAAAATGTTGCCGAAAAAGGGGTTGTGCCTGATTCCGTCATTTATTCGTTTTACGTTGGTGCGGCTATTTTGATTTTGTGCGTACTTTATACGATGTGGAAAGTGAAAGAAATGTCGCCGAAAGAATATGCCGCTTATCATGGTTTTGATGCCAATCCGCCGGTCAAAGAAAAGTCCGATTTTATCACGTTGCTTAAAAAAGCTCCGAAAGTATTTTGGACGGTCGGGTTGGTGCAATTTTTCTGTTGGGTGGCGTTTTTGTACATGTGGACTTACAGTACCGGTGCGGTTGCCGAAAATGTTTGGGGTGTAACTGATGCGAAATCAGCCGAATATCACGAAGCGGGAAATTGGATTGGCGTACTTTTTGCCGTTCAGGGGCTTGCATCTGTGGGTTGGGCTTTAATTATTCCGGTATTTAAAAACAAAAAAACAGCCTATATTGTCAGCCTTTTACTTGGTGCGGCAGGTTTTGTATCGACATTGTTTGTACACGACCAATATGTTTTGTTCGGCTCGTATATTCTGATTGGTTGCGCATGGGCAGCCATGCTGGCTTTGCCGTTTACAATTTTGACCAATGCGCTTTCGGGCAAAAATATGGGCGCCTATCTCGGACTTTTCAACGGGACGATTTGTATTCCTCAGATTGTAGCAGCAGCATGCGGCGGTACTTTCCTGTCGCTCGTCGGCGGACAGCAGATAAATATGCTTGTTGTAGCGGGCGTATCGCTTGTTTTGGGAGCAGTGGCTGTGCTGTTGGTTAAGGAAAAACAGTAGAATATTGCGATTTTTTCGGTAAATAAACTGCGGTTAGTGATTTAATCAGATCAGATAGTCAAAAGTTTTCGACACGTCGAAAACTTTTGATGTTTTTAGAATGTTCATGGACGAAGAAAATGAGATGTTTTTTTCGCATGGCGGCAAATTGATAAGATTAAAATCAGACAAAATTAGTGTTTTTTACCATATTTATTTTTGATTGTTTGAATATGCTTGGAAAATCAAAGAGTTCAACGGGTTTGTAAAAGAAAAGAAAGCCGGTTAATTTTGAGCGATAAAATATTAACTTTGCAAAGAGATATAAAATTTGAATAAAAAAAACGGCTATGGTACGTTATCTTGACCCGAAGTATGATTTGACCTTCAAGCGTGTTTTCGGCGAACACAAACATCTTTGCATGAGTCTGCTCAACAGCATGCTGCCGCTTGAAAGACCTATTGTGAGCATCGAGTATCAAACGAACGAACTGGTTCCCGAATTGATGAATATATTGCGCCATTCCATCGTGGATGTGCGCTGTACGGATGCCGACGGACGGCAGTTTCTCGTGGAGATGCAAATGTACTGGACGGAAAGCTTCAAGAGCCGCGTGCTGTTCAACGCCTCCAAAGCTTACGTGATGCAGTTGGACAAGACTGAAGAAATCAGACTGCTCCGCCCCGTTTATGCCCTGAGTTTCGTAAACGAAACCTTCGAAAAATCGCCCGAAATGCGAAACGAATACTATCATCATTACA
>JGI24699J35502_11134090_pt1 | contig 29402 bp, 23 predicted proteins | sample TergutMp193P4_FD_35502 | JGI IMG/M metagenome (IMG submission 35502)
TAGTATAAAAATATATTATCACCATTTTTGATGAAACAAATAAAATGTAATATCCAATATAATAATTAGTTATAAAAATACTTGCGGATTTTAGGTTGTGTTTATTTTCGATTTCTTTTTATTTCATAATTTACATCCGATACGAAACAAAAGATTCCCATAAGGTTTGTATGCTTCAAAACCGGGGTATGATGCTGATGCTTTGTCTTCTTTATTTATAATAGGCGTATTGCGGCGATATCCTCCGCCTATAAACAACAAAGTACCCTGCTTTAATTTAATTCCAAAATCCAATAGAACCATAGGCCCGTGAAGAGTTGATCCATATTCTAATCCCCATGTTGCACCAAACGAATAAAGAGCAGAAGGTATCAGATACAATTTGCCGAAATCAAGGGGTAATTGAAATCCTGCAAAAGTATTAAAACGAAATTGCCCTTCTTTGGAAAAATCGGCTTCTATAACTGGAGCTGTCCTAAAATCTATATGATTATCGATTCGTTTTGATTGATCAACGTATTTTGCCGATGCATAACCTAAGTCGCCTCCATAAGCAAAGAATCGTTTAAATGAGCTTCTTGCGCCAATACCAAACTGAGCGCCGTAATTGTTATCTGTCGGCCATGCCGTTTCCACATGGAAAATCAATTCATTGTCGAAAGCGTCTGTTATTAAACGCTTTTTCTTTGGCTGAACAGTTATTCCGTTTATTGTTAACTCTTTATTTCCTCTATTCGGATTAAAATTCTCAATAATGACGCCAATATCGTCAAAACCCCATTTTTCTTGGCGCATATATTCGGTAAGAGCAGGATCATCAGTCAAGTATCGGGATACTCCGGTTCTGAAAGCAGAAGATTCATAATTAATTCCCTTTCTGAAAGCTACTTGAACTAAAGCGTTATCTCCCTGTTTCATCATATAAACAGGATAACTTGGAGGTATCGTAGCGCCAGCCTGATTAACTCCCTGATTTATTGTTAGGCTTCTACCAACCAAATATACCTTTCCATCAGAATCGATCTCATAAAACGCCGCTCCAATATAGGCTGAAACATAAGGGCCTTCAGCAATATTTAAAACCCATCCCCTACTAATTTTCTTAAATACACTTCGAATTGGCATATAACGAAAAATAGAAGTTTCGGAGTTATGAAGTACGATTTTATCAATTTTTTCAGAATTGATCATCTCAGCTTCTCCACCCTCTTTAGAAAAAGAAACCTGCTTATCCGTATAATGAGGTATGGTAACAATGCCCGTTTTTTGTTCTCCATTTTTCAGATAAACGGTTCCGGAATAGGTATTCTTGGATTGATTCCCCATGAGCGCTTTGCTTGCCGTGCATGAATTCAGAATTAAAATGGCAAAAACGAACAAAATAAATAGGCCAATTGTTTTCATTTTGATTTTTATTAAAATAATTATTATTCTTTTACTTTAACTTCAACAACGATATCCAAACAATTTCATCATTCAAGCAGGAAGAAGTTTTCTATAATTGTCAGTTTTTATTAACAGATTTGCAAATATACAAAATGCTTGCTAATAATTTGATTTTTTTTGTTAAAATTAGTCGTTTTTGACAGATTGTTTGCTGTTTTGCTGAATGATTGGCGTGAAAATGGGAGCCGTTTATTATTTTTCTTTGTATAAACTTTTCAACAATGCAATTTCTTCGGCATATCCCTCCAATTCGTTAGGCGTTTCTAAATAAAAAGGCAAATGCCTTAATTGGGGATGATTGATAATTTTGGAAAAGGTTTCCAAACCTAATGTGCCTTGCCCTATTTTTTCGTGTCTGTCTTTATGGCTTTGAAAGGGATTTTTGCTATCGTTCAAATGGATAGCGTGTAGCTTATTCAAACCGATAATCCGATCGAATGCATTTATAACGTCCTCCAGATCGTTGACAATATCATAACCGGCGTCATACACATGACAGGTATCGAGGCAAACGCCCACTTTGGCGTTGAGTTCCACCTTATCCAGAATGAGGCGGAGTTCTTCAAAACTGCGGCCTATTTCACTTCCTTTTCCAGCCATTGTTTCCAACAGAACAGTAGTCTGTTGGCAGGGTTTTAGAATCGCATTCAAGGCTTCCGCGATGTATTCGATGCCTTTTTCGACTCCTTGTCCAACATGGCTTCCGGGATGAATATTGTATAAATTGCCCGGAAGATATTCCATTCGCGCGAGATCGTCGGCCATTGTTTCAATGGCAAATTGGCGGATGGCTTCAGTAGCGGCGCATGCGTTTAAAGTATAAGACGCATGCGCTAAGATAACTTTAAATCCGTGTTGTTGAATTAGATTGCGGAAATCGGCCATGTCTTTTTCATCCACGGGTTTCGCTTTTCCTCCTCTTGGATTTCGCGTGAAGAATTGCAGAGTATTAGCCCCGATTTGGATTGCATCTTTGGCCATCGCTAAAAAACCGCCGGCTATCGACAAATGACATCCTATTTGAAACATGATTTATTATTTATTAATTATTTTTCGTATCTTAGCTAAACAAATCGATTGTGCGTTGGATAATTTCCATGCATTCACGCAATTGCTCTTCGGTAATCACCAAAGGCGGAGCAAACCGGATAATGTTTGTATGGGTCGGTTTTGCCAGTAATCCGTTTTTAGAGAGCTGGACGCAAATATTCCATGCTAAATCGTTCTGCTTTTCATTGTTGATTACCAAGGCATTCAGTAGTCCTTTTCCACGCACGAAAGAGGCGATGGAGGAGTTTTGGCAATAAGTTTGCAACTCTTCCCTGAAAACTTTCCCCAGACGGAAAGCATTGTCCGCCAAATTTTCGTTTTGAACGACTTCCAAAGCAGCGATTCCTACCGCCGCCGCTATCGGGTTTCCGCCAAAAGTAGAACCATGCTGTCCTGGGCGAATGACATCCATAATTTCGGCGTTTGATAAAACAGCCGAAATTGGATAAGCTCCTCCTGATAACGCTTTCCCTAAAATCAGAATATCGGGATGTACTTGTTCGTAATCGCAGGCGAGTAATCGTCCAGTACGGGCAATTCCGGTTTGCACTTCATCGGCCATGAAGAGTACATTGTATTCTTGGCAAAGATTGTAACATTTTTTTAGATAGCCTTCTTCCGGAACATATACGCCGGCTTCGCCCTGGATCGGTTCAACTAAAAATCCGGCAATGTTCGGGTTTTCGCTTAAAACTTTTTCGAGTGCGTTCGCATCGTTGTAAGGGATGATGATAAATCCGGGCGTGAATGGGCCGTAGTTATGATAGGCGTCCGGATCGACGGAGAAGGAAATAATAGTGGTTGTTCGTCCATGAAAATTATTTTTACAAACGACTATTTGCGCACGGTTGTCAGCTAACCCTTTTTTCTCATACGACCATTTGCGGCAGAGCTTCAAGGCCGTTTCCACAGCTTCCGCTCCCGTATTCATTGGAAGCATTTTTTCGTAGCCAAAATAGCGGGTGACAAATTGTTCCAATTCACCTAAACGACTGTTGTAAAAGGCGCGGGAAGTCAACGTTAGCTTTTGGGCTTGCTTTATCAAAGCATGGATGATTTCTGGATGACAATGTCCTTGATTGACAGCCGAATAGGAAGAAAGGAAATCATAGTATCTTTTGCCTTCTACATCCCATACAAAAACTCCTTCGCCTCGCTCCAATACCACGGGAAGGGGATGATAATTGTGCGCCCCGAATTGGTCTTCCAGTTCCATTAATTCAGAGGCGGTTAATTTGTTCTCATTCATATCTTTTCTTTTTGTAAAAAAATTTCTGCTAACGTGCAACGAACGCTTCCTCCGCCTGTTTTTTCGATAGTGGAAATGGGGATGGAAACCATTTCGTTGAAGGCGTTTAATTGTTCGATCTGTTTTGCCGTCAGAGATTGGCAGGCCGTTTCCGATAGAACGACGATTTTTTTCCCCTCTCTGTTTTCCACTTGCAACATATTTCCTGCAAAACAGTGCATTTGCGCCTCGGATATCTCAATGATTTCTTTTCCATGTCTCCGAAATGAACAGATAATGGCCTGTTTTTCAGCGGTATTATCTATCGAATCCAAGCAAATGACGGCATAACGGTCGCCAACGCTCATCATCACATTGGTGTGGTAAATTGGTAGACGTTTTTCCCCAACCGTTTGATTGGCTGAAAAATAGCAAGGCGTAAATTGGAGTTCTTTGCAGAATTGAAGGAATAGGGAAAGGTGGGTTCGTTCCGACAAGGCGGCATAAGCCCATCGGTTCGCCCGATCGAGTACCATACTGCCGGTTCCTTCCAGAAAAACGCCTTGGTTTTCAAAAGGAGAATAATCCAGAATGTTCCGGATTATAAAACCTTCTTTTTCGATTTGTGTTAGAATATCTAAACGTCTTTCATAACGCCTGTTTGCGGCGAACATCGGATACAAAACCACGGTTCCGTTTTCATGAAAAGAAATCCAGTTGTTCGGAAAAATCGAATCCGGCGTATGTGGTTCCAACCTGTCCTGTATCACTGTCAAATTCAGTCCTTTGTTTCGCAGGAGCGCAGTCATTCGTCGGAATTCCTGAAGCGCTTTTTCCTGAACGGCGGATGCGGAACTATGGGTTGGCTGCTGAAAATAGTTATTTTCTGCCGTTTGATGATTGAATCCAAAAGCGACGGGTTCGATCATCAAAAGTGCAGAAGTAGTTTGTTGCATCATTGTTTTTATGTTTTTACAAAGTTATGAAAAAAAATTGTAACTGTTCAGATAATTTAAAATGTCATTTTGTTTTCTGTCTGTTATTCAATATATTTGCAGAATGAAAGAACTGATTATCTTATCGCGTGACGAATGTTATGAGACTTTTTTTAAAAAACAAAAAACCGGTAGAAAATTCGATGAAACAACAAACTTTCACCCCGTTTTGCACTCTGCTTCATGAAGCGAAGGCAAGAACGAAATTAGATAAAAACATTAAAATCGAAATAAAAAGCATAGAAACAAAATATTTTGTTCCTTTAGGAATAAAAAATTACGAAAAAACCAATGATCCATTGTCTGATAAAATAAAAATAAATTTTGAAATACAACACCAATCCGCCCAGAAGTGTCAAATCGAAATTTTTACTAATGAGTCAATACTTATAGGACAAAGAGTGTTTTTATCGGAAATAACCGTAATAACGAATGATAAAGATCAGGGATTTATATCAAATAAAAGTGAAGCATTTTCTATTGGAAAATATACTTATGAATGGGATGGTTTCGACAGTAACGGCCTGTACAACTCCCAAGAGATGTCGAACGGATTGAAAATTAAAATTACGGTAAAAGGAATGAATGGCGATGAAAGTACGGACGAAAAAGAAATAAAAATAAAACAAACTGCAGAATGGTTGGACGTATTTATTAACAGAAATACGAAACAAATAAATGTTGCATTACGGGTGAATTTAAAGGATGGAGGAGCAAAGGGATTAAGAATGAATTGTCGTCGGATTGTTGATGAAGATAACGTTCGTATTTATTGTCCATTCAAGGGGAGAAAAATGTCGTCTGACGTTATTAGAAACAATGAAAATAGACTTCCTTTGCAGACGCGAACAAAAAGTTTTAGCGAATTGGTACAATTGACATTAGAAGGATTAAAAAAATACTGGAGCAGAAAAGTAACGATTCATAATGAAGTTTATGCTGTAAATGTTACAGCCATTTATACAGCGTATCGAAGTATGAACGGCATCAATTTAAGGTATTTGACCAATGGCGTTGCGGGTCGTTCTGCCAATCCGGGTTCGATTTCAAGTTTATATTCTTTTGTTTATCATATTGCATACAAAAGAATTTATTATAATGTAGGATATATCAAAAAATCCAAGGGTGGATGGAGGTATGTTGAGGACAAAGATGCAGAAAAAGATTTTATGTATACTGCCGCTCACGAAATAGGGCATGAAATTCTAAAATCTTTTGGCAGAACAACGAACTCCTATCACCACAAAGGAACTTCTACTTGGTATCAATCGGTTATAAAGAATACGCCTCGTCCGCCCGCTCCTAATGAAATAGATTTAATGAAATATTCGGATGATGCATATCTACCTTCAGATTTCTATAGGAGGTGCATTGCCGCAGAAGAAGATGTTTTGGGTTTGCTATGGTTAACAAAAACTGTTAAATCGTTAAAGTGTTAAAACGATAAAACAATTAGCGATTTAACAGTTTATCTATTTAGCAAATAGTCAGTTTGTACTTTTCAACAAACTCTCGGAGAACTGTTTTGAAATTGGGGTATCCGATTTCTTGAAGTTCATAATTCACTTTGACGGTCGGTTGTTTGATGTGGATCACCCGGTTCAAGTCAATGGGAGTTCCGATGACGACTGCATCGCAGGGCGTACGGGCGATTGTGGTTTCCAAATCCTTGATTTGTTGTTCTCCGTAACCCATTGCCGGAAGCAGAGCGCCAATTTGGGGATATGTTTGGAAAGTCGTTTGGAGTTTTCCTACGATATAGGGTCGCGGATCCACTTGTTCAGCAGCTCCGTATTTCATAGCGGCCACAGTACCGGCTCCGATTTTCATTTCTCCATGCGTAAGGGTAGGGCCGTCTTCAACTACCAATACTTTTTTTCCGGCGATTCGATCCGGTTTATCTACGGTAATATACGAAACGGCGTCAATCACCTGAGCTTTAGGATTAATTTGGGTAATATTTTGCCGGACGATCTGAATATTTTCCAAAGAGGCTGAGTCTATCTTGTTGATGCAGATAATATCTGCCATGCGAGCCACGACTTCTCCCGGATAATACGAAACTTCGGATCCCGGACGCAGAGGATCCACGACGCCAATCATCAAATCAGGGACATAGAAGGGGAAATCGTTGTTTCCACCGTCCCATAGGATTACATCGCAACCGTCCGGGTCGTTTTCGGCTTCCCGCAGGATAGCCTCATAGTCCACGCCCGCATAAATAACATTCCGTTGGGCGACTACATGCGGCTCGTATTCTTCCATTTCTTCGATGGTGCAGTTGTGTTTTTTCAAATCATCAACAGTAGCAAAACGTTGTACTTTTTGTTTGACTAAGTCGCCGTAAGGCATTGGATGACGGATAGCGACCACTTTCAATCCCATTTCCACCAATATTTCGATGATTTTTCGGGAAGTCTGGCTTTTTCCGCATCCGGTGCGAGTGGCACAGACAGCGATGAGGGGCTTGCTTGAGCGAATCATGGTTTCTTTCGGTCCAAGCAGCCAGAAATCAGCTCCTGCAGCATTGACGATAGCGCTCATTTTCATTACGCGAGGGTAGGGGACATCGCTGTAAGAAAAGACGCAAATATCTACCTTCAAATCTTTAATCAATTTGGGTAATTCTTCTTCGGCGAAAATGGGAATACCCTTGGGATACAAATCGCCCGCTAATTCTGCTGGATACTTTCGTCCTTCAATGTCAGGAATTTGTGCTGCCGTAAATGCAACGACACAATAATTTTCAACGCCTCTAAAAAAAGTGTTGAAATTATGGAAATCTCTACCGGCGGCGCCGATGATAATTACATTTTTATTCATGGTATTAACTATAAATATGCAAGTGTTGGTTGTAAATTTTGAAAGCATTTCCACAAAGCTAATAAATATTTTTTGAAAGAGCAATGCTTTTAGCATTAAAAAAACAATAGCCGCAAGGCTTAGTTATCTCAACTTCCTTGCGGCTTTCTTCTTTCAAAAAAAAATGAAAGAACTCAGTATTTTATTTTGTGAATTTTTTCCTTCTGAAAATCATAGAATGTCGCTTTCCTTGTAGCGAATAATTTGTTCTTTTGAAAAGCCTGTCAAGTAAATAATATCATCAATGGACATATTTTTTTGAAGGCATCTTTGAATTACAATGATTTTCTCTTCTTCACGACCCTCTTCACGACCCTCTTCGATGCCTTCTTCTCGAGCGTAATCTACGGCTGACCGAACATCGTGATACTCTAGAATACTTTTTCTATACGTTTCCATATCTTCTTTTGTTAATCGTTTTATTTCGGCTAATTGAAATAATTTCTCAAAAATTCTGCCTTGAATTGTTACTGGACGATCTTTTAATCTGGATAAGTTTTTTAAAATAAACAGCCATTCATCAAAATGATTTTCCAACTCCTCTTCTGTTTTCCTGAACTTGGGCAATTCGACAAATGCAAATCTCAACTTATCTGAATACAGCGTTTTTGTCCTTTCACGCATGAGATGAACATATTCAACGACTTGTTCCTTGTCGCCTTCCTGTTCATCAAAAAGGACAAAGTCGAGTATAGCTACAATATAAACTGCTTTCAATTGGAAGTTCCAAATTCCACGTTGCGCCTGTTTTTGTATCGGTAACGAGGCATAATAAATACTCCGTTCCCGAAAAAACGCTTGTTTTGCCCGCTGCATTTCCACAATAAAATAGTCTCCCTTTTCAGTGATGCAAAAAATATCAAAAATTGCTTTTCGCTCTGTTTCCAAATCTCCCCACTGTTCGGGGGGCAAGTATTGAATATCAGTGATCAAACCTTCTTCCCGCATCACTCCATTGAGGAAGTCTATCAGTAAGTCCTTATTTCCGAATATCTTGTGAAATCCAAAATCCGTTAACGGATTCAAATACCTTGATATAAATTCTTCAAATTCTTCAAAAATTTCCATAGCTAAGTGTTTTTAGTTCATAAAATTGAATTGGCTTATGCAAAGATATCAATTTTCCTGCTTTTACCAATGAATTTTGCGCGTGAACGCTTTGATTCGTGTTTTGTCTGAAGTTCCTAACTTCTAATTGCAGCCTCTCAATCCGGCTGCAATTTCATAAATGGCGCGTGCATCGTTCATATCTAATTTACAGAAATTACCGAGACTGCCTCCCGAATTTATTTTCAAGGTTTCTATCAATCGATCGATATCGGCAGCTTTCGCTCCCAATGCTGCAAAATCGACAGGGAGTCCCATCGAGATAAAGAAATTTTTCAAGGCTTGAATACCTTTTCCTGCAATTTCTTTTTTATCGCCAACATTTTCTATTCCCCACACACGGACGGCAAATTGCACAAAACGATCAATTCCAGAAGTATAAACGTATTGCATCCACGCTGGAAACATTACAGCCAATCCGGCTCCGTGCGCTATGCCATACAAAGCGCTTAGTTCGTGTTCCAAGCCGTGCGTAGCCCAGTCCTCTTCACGGCCTACGCCGCAGATTCCATTGTGTGCCATTGTGCTGGCCCACATGATGTTGGCGCGCGCTTCATAGTTATCGGGTTCTTGGAGAACTCTTGGAGCCTCTTGAATCACGGCCAGCAAAATGGCTTCGCATAAACGGTCAGTCACTTCCACTTCCTTCGTTTGAGTAAAATAACGTTCCATAACGTGCGCCATCATGTCGGTAATGCCGTAAGCCGTCTGATTAGCCGGAAGGGTAAAAGTCAATACCGGATCCATGATGGAAAATACTGGACGAAGCGCTGGACTGCCCGTCCCTCTTTTCAAACCGCCTTTTGTTTTCGTAATGACTGTGTTTTCTGAACCTTCGCTTCCTGCTGCCGGAATAGTCAATATCGTTGCCACCGGTAACGCTCGGTTGATAGCAACTGTTCTTTCAAAAAAATTCCAAAAATCACCGGCATAAGGCGTTCCAGCGGCAATGGCTTTAGCCGTATCAATAACGCTCCCTCCGCCTATGGCCAAAATAAAATTGACCTGTTCCTTGCGGCACAATTCAATGCCTTCGTATACCAATGTATCGACCGGATTGGGCTGCACGCCGCCCAACTTGACATATTCGATGAATTCGTTTTGAAGATTGCCTTCGACTTCAGCCAATAAGCCGCTCTTTACAGCCGAGCGCCCGCCATAAAGGATTAATACTTTCGTTCCTCCATACTTTTTTATTAATTGAGCCGTATTCTTCACTGTATTTCTGCCAAATACAAATTCTGTCGGGCTACAAAACCTAAAATTGTTCATACAGATATTTCATTTTATGATTATTACTCTAACATTAACTGCCAAAATTCAGTATCAATCCACCGATTGAATTTAAAACCGGATTCTCTAAAATTACCCACCAAATGGAAACCGAATTTTTCATGCAACTTCCGACTTATATCGTTCGGTAGAGATATTCCTGCAATCAGCGAATGAATGTTTGCTGCTTTGGCTTTTTCTATTAACTCTTTATACAAAACGCTTCCTTGTCCTTTCTTGCTATATTCAATATCCACATAGATACTGGTTTCCAATGTCCTGTTGTACGCCGAACGTAAGCGCCAGTTGTTTAGATAAGCATAAGCTGTAAGCAGTCCCCTTTCTTCATATACAATATAAGGATAATTTTTTTCCAAAATACTTTTTATTCGTTGCCTCATTTCTTCGGCTGTAACCTGTTTTTCCTCAAAAGTGATTATCGTATGCTCGATATAATAATTGTATATTTCCGCTATGCGGTCGGCATCGGAAATTTTCACCTCTCTAATCATTTGTTTCAATCTGTTTCAAAATATCGTATAATTTTCTTCTGCTTTTCGGCATACTTCATCTAAGGTATGCATCAAATCAATAGAAAATTGCCAGGACATTCTCGGACTTTCCAGTAAACCTTTATCCAGACAATCCATTACTTCCGCCGCTTCATAATTGTATCCGTTGCCTTCCGATTGGATGAAAATCGCCTGTTCGCATCCTTCGTTCTGATGGATAGACAATTGAGTGGGAATATGAAACATGTTGTGCAATTTTAAATAACCTCCTTCGCCGTACAAACGGGCTTCGTTGTCCAAAATCATTTCGAAGGAAGAAGTCAACATACTGATTTCTTTCCCTTTATGTTTAAAAAGAATAGAAGTCGTCCAATCGCTTCCTGTGGGCGCCGGAACCGATACTACTTTTATATCTATCGGATTGCCAAATAAATACATTGCAGTAAATATGGGGTAAATGCCGATATCGGGTATCGACCCGCCTCCTGACGCTAAATTATAAACGCGGTTGTCGGGGTCGAACGGAGAAATAAAGCCAAAATTACATTGCAATAAAAAGGATTTACCGATTGATCCGTTTTCCATTTCAACTTTGAATTGCTGCATACTGGGTAAAAAACGAGTCCACAAGGCTTCCATCAAAAAAACTTTCTTTTCTCGCGCTTTGGCGATCATCGTTTCTACCTGCGCCGAATTGGAAGCGAACGGTTTTTCGCACAGTACGGCTTTACCGGCTTCGAGACACATCAGCGTATGTTCACAATGCAAAGGATTGATAGTCGAGATATATACTGCTTCTACTTTCGGATCGGCTAACATGGCTTCATACGAACCGTAAGCTTTTTCAAATCCATGCTTTTCCTTGAATATTTCGGCCCGTTCCAACGAGCGGGAAGCAATTGCATAGCAATGGACATTGGGAAGGATTTTCAATCTTTCTGCAAATTTATTAGCGATATGACTTGCGCCCATTATTCCCCAATGATATATTTTTCCCATCTTGTTGCTGTTGTTAGGATTCATTCCACTTTTTCAGGGTTCTTCCCTCCACGGAGAATCGGGTTTTAAATAGGGTTCTATTTCTGCGTAGGGAAGTTCTATATGGATGCATCCTGCCTCCTGCGGGGCTATTTCGCCAGGGTTATAAATAAAGATAATTCCTTCTTTCTGGACGAAAAAATTGTTATGAGGAATTATTTTTTCCATTTGATAGTCCGGGTGGTTCTCCTGAAGATTGTTTTCTTTCTGTAGATTCTGTTTAAGTAGACGGGTCAGTTCTTTTTGGGAATCCGGTACGAAAATATCGTCGTACAACAAATTACGGCCGGTTTTCAGATTTACCACAAATCCTTTTTGCACAATAGTCTTTTGATTTTCAACGTCATGCAGAGAGGTTGTTATCACATAACTAACTAAGTTGTCATAGTTGCGGTAAAAATCGTTTTGTATACTGTAATCTTTTGAAAAATAATTTTCTGCCGATTGTTCTTTTTCGAGGCCAGCAGTTGGACGATCGGCCCACAATTCCTTATGGGTCTCTATGAAATGATTGTATTTTTCCCGTTCGTTTTCATATACGACAGCAGGAACCGTATCCGGCGAGAAAGACGGGAAAGCATCCCCAAAAGCGTTTGTAATAAACTGTCGTTGCAGGTTTTGCAAGATATTTTTATCATGATAAGCCGTAGGAAAAGTAAATTGGATATTGGCCGTAAAACCGGTTAAATCTTTCATTCCTTCGCTGAAATATTCTTTGTTGAGGGAAACCGTTTTAAATTGAATGGGATTTCCCCACAAATAATTTTTTCCCCACTGATACAGAGGGCTGTCTGATTTCATGTAAATAACCAGATCGGAATAAGGAACAAATATTTCGACAATGCCTAAAATATAAGCTCCCAATTCATACAGGTTGTAGATAAAGGTAATGCCTTTTTCATCGGCAATCAGATTGTCGGTCGGGGAAATGGTTACGTTGGGCATAAAACCAGCTTCGATAAGCGCTTCTTGGCTGGTATAATTTCGGGAACTCATCAAGGAAGAAAGCAGCAAAGCAGACATGGCTTCTTCCGTATCGTTTAGAAAAATTTCGTTGTATTTAATTTCCCGTCCCGTATTGATGTCCACTACCATTCCTTGGGTTGAAGAAGCTCCATGCGCTCCGCCTCGGTATTCATACACGTTGATTACCTGGCTGATGATATTGCCCTTGTTGAACATGATCGTATTCCGCATTGTTTTATCAAAATTGTATAGCGAAGAAAAGTCTTTTACGTCTTTTCCCGTTTGTTCTGCTCGGGCAACTTCCCGCGTATACATTCCCGATTTTTCAAAAAAAGCTTTGTATTCTTCCAAAAATGAATTGGAATACAATTTAATCGCTTTTTTAGGAGAAATAGTTGCATATTCTTTTCCAAAAAAAGTACCGACAAAAATAGATTGAAGCGTATCTTGCGTGATTTTGTTTACACACGCTTCTGGATAAAAAAAGTTGATTTTCAGTCGACAAACTGGATTGTCTTTCTTACGATACAGATTGTAGATTTTTTTTTCTTCAATGCCTCCATACTTTATGGAATTATCCTTGTAGGATTGAGCGTTTATGATTAAATGAGGAAAACAGCTAATTATTAGCCACAACAAAATCTTACTATTCCTTTGCATAATGTACATAAATTTGTTTTATAGGGTCGTATGGAATCTGCACGTTCATTTCCTTGGGAATGCATAAAATACACACTCGTTTCATGATAAAAAAATTGTACAAATATACTTTTAAAAAAACATTTTCCCATGAAATAAAGTAAAAAATACGATATTTATTAACGGATAAATTACTATTTTTATGCTAATTTATGACTTGCTATTCCTTGTTCTCTCCGCTCATCGTGAGCGGCTCTTTTCTCCGAAGAAGTAAATCGCCCAATTTGTCAAAATCTCTCCTGAAAAGAATGCCGACTCCTTGCGTCATTTCGGGGGTAAGGCTATAATAATTGCGGTAATTGTAATGATTGAAAGCTTTGAGGCGAATATCGCCGCTTCTTGTTAGTTTGTATTCGATGTCAAAATCGCCTAACAAAGGCGTATTGCTCGTCAGGTAGTTGTTGGCGTATCCGAAATTACTGTTGATAGTCAATCGATTATTGAACAATGTACTGGACAAAAGTAATTCTACTTCCGTATGGCTCGACGCTCCTTCATTCGATTGGTAAAATTTGGTTCCCACTCGGATGTTTTCAGTCAGCGAACTCAGCATATTGGACAACTGAGTAGAGAGGGTGGAAGTCAGGATGGACATATTATTATTTAAATCGTTTCGACCTGATTCGGGCGGAGTGTAGAAGCGTCCCATCACTAAGAGGTAAAGCGCTTGCCGGTTCATCATATCTTCGGTCGGTATGTAGCTTTTTACTTGGCGTTCCAAATCGCTGGTAGCTCCTGGTAATTCCAAATCAAATTTAACCGCTGGTTGTACTAAAGGGCCGGATAATAAAAGGACGCAGTTGACTGGAATATTGTTCCATGCGCTGAGTCGATACTGTTTTTCACTACCGTCGCGCGTAGTTACTTGCGTTGTCAGCTGTTGATCCAAATCCTCGAGATTGGCTGTGAGTTTGTAAACGGCTTTGACATTCAAACTCGTCTGGGTCAACGGATCGCCCTGAAAATGAATCGAACTGTTTTCCTCTATTTCAAAGATTCGGCTAAAAGCTTTTTGGATACTGAAATTGTATTTCCCTTCGTCGATTTCGTATTTGCCGGATACTTTCAACGGCGATTGCGTGCCATATTGGATGCGCAAATTTCCTTTTCCTGTACCGCTCAACATATCTTTGGATACGGGATCCATGACGATTGCAAAAGCGGCATCGTTGTTGATGTCCATCAAGACCTCGAGGTCTATCTGGGTATCCAATTTTGATTTTTTTGTACTTTGGAGAGCGGTTGTCGCTGTTCTGTTGGCAATGAATTCCTCCTTATCTTTTTTCTCTTTGGAAACGAAATTGATGAAATCATAATCGACGATGTCTGTTTCTTTCATAAAATCGAGAGTGAGGAATGTATTTTTTGTATTGTGTCCAAACATTTTGATGAAGATATTGCGTTCATTACCGTTAATAGTAACGTTTCCGGTTCCAAACACTGTTCCGTAGAACAGGGGATTGGAGCGGGCAGTCGCATTGAAAATCAAGAAGTCGTTGCAGGTAATATTGCTCGAAAATTGGAAATTACTGAAGCAATGGTGTTTAACATATCCATCGGCTGTTGCTTTGTTTCCATATTTATCATAAATGCTCCCTTGTTGAATGGATATTTTATCGGTATCGCACCGGACTTCCCAGCCGGAAATATAATAGGTCGTATTGAGAAATTCTACTCCGAAACTGCCATTTTTTACCCTTACATCTCCTTCTACTGTGGGATTATTCAGATCGCCGCACAAATGCAGTCGCCCGCTCATTTGTCCAGAGAGATTTTGCACTACTTTATCCATGTATTTGCGGAGGAAGGAACCGTCGGCATTGAGAGCGTCGAAGTATATAGAGATTTCTTCTTTTTTTGTATAAATAATTCCGTCGACATTGACATAAGACGAATCGTTTTTGTAAACGTTGCCTTTCATCAACACGCCTTGATTTTGTTCATCCCAATCTCCTTTCAAAATTAAATGACCAAAAACGGTATTGTTGAAAGAAAAGTCGGTCACATCCAATGTGGTTGCCAGTTCTCGCGTTTTGTACAAGTCTTTCATGGTCACAAATCCGGTAGCAATTCCTCCAAACTCCAAGGCCTCAATATTCAGAGATTCGAAAATATAATTCAAATCTACTTCATTTAAATGGATCGTAAGCAAGTCGCTTGCATCGCGCGATATTTGACCTTCTATTTCCACAAATTGTTTATTGTGTACCGCTTTCACATTATGGATGCGAAATGCTTTATCCCTGTATTGGATATTTGCCGGCAAGAGCGTCCAGATCGAATCGTTGAAAACCAATGTAGATGGTTGGAACTGAATGGAAACCGACAAAGGATTATTTTTGGATGGAAGAGTCAATTGAGTGGTAAAATCCAATTCTCCCTGGTAATTGGAATTTTTATCAGCATTTTTCCAACTGACTATCGAATGAATGGAATCGTTCATAGCTTGAAGGTTGGCCGTGAAAATCAGTTGATTTCCTTTCTTTCGCGTATTTTTACCCTCAAATTTCAATGCAAGGAATGGATTCCGGTTATCAATTTCCAGATGTCCTTCGTCGATCGTAGACCCCTTCAATCCCAAATGAGAAAAAAATGCTTCTAAATAAGCTTGATTTTCCAAACCGTTGTATTCTCCTGCGATAGATGAATTTTCGTAAAACGTTACCGGAAATTCGAAAATATGGGAAAAATCCTGCGTATTGTTGATCTCAAAATTCAGGGAAAAATGATCGTCTGTAGATTCAAACGTTTGCAAATTGGAAGGAATCAGCGACGGAAGATAAGAAGTGATCCAGTTCTTTAGCGTTTCAGGCAAGGTACGCAAAGAATAATTTCCGGTTATTTCTCCATTGAGTAGATCGGATCGAATAGATAATAGTCTTTTATCTTCCTCTTCTTGAAAATTAAGAGCAATGTCGCGGATCGAATAATTTCCCTTTTCGGTAGAAAAAGATAAGTCATGAAAAGATATTTCACCTTCCATATTGTCTATATTGTTTCCTTTTACATTTGCACTTATAGCAAATGATAATTCTGGTTTTTTGTATTTTTGGATTAGGTTTAATTTATCGAGCAAAAGGTTGGAAGCCGTAGCCGAGAACTTGAATTCGGAAGATGCGTCTTTCAACAGAAATAATCCCTCTGCCCGAATAATTCCTTCCGGACTATTGATGTTCAAGAGGCCATTGAAACTATCGGGCGTAAAATCGCCTAATAGGCTGACATTTTCATAATTATACGATTTGTAATCAAAATGTTTGACCAATGCATTGACATGTCCTTTGAAATTGAAATGACGATCAAAAACGGTATTCGCTTGAATTTCAAATTCGGTTGTTCCGAAATTGTCGTTATTCAATAGCTTTTTCATATTTATTTCATGTGAAGAAATTGTGCCATTGATGAATCCGGTTTTATTTTGTCCTAGAAGAATATTGGCTTGCAAACTTCCCACTCCCGTTGAAAAATCGACAGATGCCATCAATTCTTTGATGTGTCCCGAAATTTTTCCCTTCAGGGCAATATCTTCCAATCGTTCCAGCGCTTCGGGCAACTGTACCGGTTCGGGATTAAAACTGTTGGCAATAATTTGTATGCCTTTGGGCGTAATGTGCGAATCGTTGATATTGCCGTTTACGAAAATATCTTCCACATTGGGACTGCTCAAATTGCGAAGGTTTAGATTGGCCGAAATGCTTAGGTCTTTTTTATTTTTAATCAGAAAATTGGTCAAACTGATATCGTTGAATGTTCCCGAAGCTTTTCCGCTGATTTCCAATTCTTCCTTGAAGTAAGTAAAAACGGGAACGATCGAACAGACGTCTTTCAGAAGAAAAAGCGAAGGTTTTATCTGAAGTTCGAAACGTACTTTTTCGCTGAATTTATCGCCCGGATTTAGTTCGCTGTAATCGGCAAAAATATGGGTCAGGCGAAGATCGGATTGAGGAAGGCTTACATTCAGGGACTCTATTTCTGCCTGTCCTGGATCGGCTTTGATGTCGAAGGAAAGATGTTTTACTTCGAAACCCGATTTTTCTGCGAAACTCAAACGTTTGACGTATGCGTCTAAATGATTGTTTTTTAACTCATTGAGCTTGATCTGGGCGGATATGTCGCTCAACTCAATATCGTTGAGGTTAAGGTATTTAGGTGTAGAAGCTTTATTTTTTACGCGATAAGAAAAAGTACCGTGTCCTAAAGCCAGATTTTTAATATTCAAGTCGATAGGCGTTTGTTTTTTCTTTTCTTTTTTCTGGAAAATATCAATAATATACTGGATATTCAAAGGCGACTGAGGCGTTTCGCGGTTCAAGTTAAGCTCAAAAGTGTATATTTGCGCCGAACTGAAATGGAATTGTTTTTTGAAAAGTGGAAGAAAATCAAAACCCACAATGATTCCCTTTGCCGTAAACAAAGTATTGCCCGATTGGTCTTCTATGTATATGTCCTTAAGAATCAAACGGTTAAAAAGTTGAAATTCAATTTGTTGAATTTGTATTTCCGTTCCCGTTTTTTCTTCCAGGTAATTGGTTACTGTATTCGCAATTTTGTGCTGAAAGTAAGGAACTTGCAAAAGGGTGGCAGGTAAAATATAAAAAAAACCTATCACCAATGCAACACTCCATATACAGTATTTAAATGTTTTCATTACTAAACCTTCGCAAAGCTAATAAAAAATCGCTACTTTTGCAAACTTCATATTGATACATTCTAAAATTTATGATCACCATTTTAGGAATAGAATCCTCTTGCGACGATACGTCGTCGGCTGTTATACGCGATGGAATGGTTTTGTCGAATATTATAGCAGGACAAAAAGTGCATGAAGCGTATGGCGGAGTGGTTCCAGAATTAGCTTCGCGCGCGCATCAGCAGAACATCATTCCGGTTGTAGATCAGGCTATTCGACAAGCTGGAATACAAAAAGAAGATTTGTCGGCAATCGCTTTTACGCGCGGTCCGGGACTTTTGGGATCCTTGTTAGTTGGCGTTTCTTTTGCCAAAGGTTTCAGTGCGGCGTTGGATATTCCGATGATTGAAGTAAATCATTTGCAAGCGCATGTATTAGCTCATTTTATCAAGCAAGGCGAAAACGATGTCCGTCCGCCGCAATTTCCTTTTTTGTGTTTATTAGTGTCTGGGGGCAATTCCCAGATTATTTTAGTACGGGCCTACAATGCGATGGAAGTAATCGGACAAACAATCGACGATGCAGCTGGCGAAGCTTTTGATAAATGCGCCAAAGTCATGGGTTTGCCTTATCCCGGAGGCCCTGCTGTCGACCGTTTGGCTCAAGAAGGAAATTCAGAAGCATTTCCGTTGAATAAACCGCAGGTACAAGGATACGATTACAGCTTCAGCGGATTGAAAACCTCTTTTCTCTATTTATTAAGAGATCGGTTGAAAGAAAATCCCCGCTTCATAGAGGAACGTCGGGCTGATTTGAGCGCCAGCCTTCAGGCCGCCATCATCGAAGTATTGATGAATAAACTTCGAAAAGCTTCTAACGATTTGAAGATAAACGAAATTGCAATAGCTGGAGGCGTTTCTGCTAATTCTGGTTTGCGGAATGCCTTAAAAGAACATGCCGCAAAGTACGGGTGGACGATTCACATTCCGCCTTTCGCTTTTACGACCGACAATGCGGCAATGGTAGCCATGAACGGTTATTTCAAATATTTGGAAAGAGATTTTTGCGCTATGGACGTGGTTCCCTTTACCCGCGTAGAACTTTGAACGTTTCCTCTTTCTCTATTTTTCATTCTTTAATAAAAATTCTTTGAAGCAATTTCGCGAACGAGCGAGTAGAGCACATAGGAAGCGTCAAATACAACAAAAACTAATTTACATAAATTCTATTATTTGTTATTTCCACTTCAAATAGGCAATTTTCATATACTTTTGTAATCGAATTGCATATTTGCATAAAAATGCCTATAAGGTAGAACTTGAATAAAATGTACAACATCTATTTCATCGTAATCATCACAATTGTAGTTCTCAGTTTTGCATGGGGACAAATTTTAAGCTATCTGAATCGTAAACAAATGAGTCCTGTCATTCCGGAAAAATTAGAAGGTATTTATAATCCGGAAGAATATGCCAAACAACAAGCATATCAAAGAGAAAGCAGCCGTTTCGGATTGCTATCCAGTAGTTTTTCCTTTGTCGTTATCGTGGCGGTTTTGTTTGCCGGACTCTTGGGATGGTTGGATGAAACCTTGCGGGAGCATACCTCTAATTTTATTCTTCTTCCACTGCTTTTTTTCGGGATTATCCTAATAGTAAACGAAATAATCGATTTTCCATTTGATTGGCACGCTACCTTTACAATTGAAGAAAAATATGGTTTTAACAAATCTACGCCGAAATTGTTCGTTACCGACTGGATCAAGAGCATTCTGTTGACTTTGGCGCTGGGAGGAATCGTGTTAGCCGGACTTGTTGTTATTTATCATTATACGGGCAAATGGTTCTGGTTGTTGGCTTGGGCGCTGGTTTCCGGCATTTCCTTGCTGATAAGTTTATTTTATTCCGAATGGATTGTCCCTTTATTCAATAAACAGGTACCATTGGAAGCGGAAAGTTTGCGGGATGCCATCGAATCGTTTGCACAAAAAGCCGGATTCGAATTAAAAAATATCTACCTAATAGACGGTTCGAAGCGAAGTACAAAAGCCAATGCTTATTTCACGGGTATGGGAAAAAAGAAACGAATCGTTTTGTTTGATACTTTGATTCAGGAATTGGAAACAGAAGAAATTGTAGCGGTATTAGCGCATGAGATTGGCCACTATAAAAAGAAACACATTGCGTATTCGATGATTCAAGTGGTGATTTCAGGAGGAATAAGCTTTTATATTCTTTCTTTGTTTTTAGGAAGCCGTCCGTTGGCAGAAGCGCTGGGCGGATCGGTTCCTTCTTTTCACTTGGGGTTGATCGGTTTTTCATTTTTATTTGCTCCGATTTCGGAACTTTCGGGTTTGCTGTTTCAAGTCATTTCAAGAAAAAACGAATACGAAGCCGACGCTTATGCCGCTCGTTTTGGTTTGGGAAAAGCATTGATTAGTGGTTTGAAAAAATTATCGGTAAAATCGCTGAGCAATCTGAATCCCCATCCCTGGGTCGTATTCTGGAATTATTCGCATCCTACTTTGTTGCAGAGAATTACGTATATTGAAAAATTTTTGTAATTTTTATTCTTTGGAACGGATCAACTCCAGATAACAGCATAATAACGGATTGTTTTGTTGTTCGCGCAAGTGAAGTCCGTTGCCTTGACATTGTTTGCATACAAAATATCGTCCTATTGATACAATTTGCATGATCATTCTTATTTTATTTTTGTTCCAAATTCAATAAATACTTTTTCATTTCCAATCCGTAAGCATAGCCGCCCAATTGACCGTTGGCATTGATCACCCGATGGCAGGGGATAATAATTGCAATCGGATTTTTTCCGTTAGCCGTCCCTACAGCCCGACAGGCCTTTGGATGGCCTACCCTTTCTGCCAATTGCGCGTAACTGATTGTTTTTCCATAAGGAATTTGCTGCAAGACATTCCAAACTTGTTGTTGAAACAAAGTTCCTTGCGTCGCCAGCGGAAGGTCGAACGAGCGGCGTTTTCCTCCAAAATATTCATCCAGTTGAGCGCTGGTTTGCCTGATTACGGGATGGAACGAGGGAATGCCTGTCTCTTCGCAATCGCACAATCGCAAGCCGATCAAGGCATTGTTTTCTACTTGTATTTTCAGGCGTCCAACAGGAGACGAATAGTATCCGGTTTCCATAATAATGTAAATGATTTAGTGTTTAACAATTTCTTGGTATTGATTCCAGCGGTCGACAACATTGCGTACATAATTAATGGTTTCTGTACCCCGAAAATATCCTTGCTTGCAAACGGGGTCGTTGTAGTATTCCGGCAAACTTTTTAATCGAACATATTCTTCTACTTCCTCCCAAAGATGCGGATCTTTTCCGTATTTTTCGGCCAGAGCCTGCGCATCGTAAATATGTCCTGCTCCGGCATTGTAGGCCGCTAAAATAAATTTGATTCGCTCGTTTTCGTTCTGAATTTCTGAAAACGAACGGTTGAGCCTTTTCAGGAAACCGGTAGCCGCCATAACGCTTCCTTCTGGATCGTCCAATTGATCGGATGGAAGGCCAAATGCTTCTGCTGTTTTAGGCATTAGGCCCATCAGACCGGTGGCGCCGGCCCAGGAAACGCAATTCGTGCAAAATTTGGATTCTTGAAAGGAGATAGCCGCTAATAGCCGCCAATCCCATTGGATTTGTTTGGCATATTCTTTGAAAAAATGATCGAATGGAGATATTTGATGAGGCCCCATCACTATGGCCATGGCCATTTGTGAATCGTTAGGTCTTTTGCTCATTTCGAAGTAGCGTTTGACAATGGATTTATAGTGCGAATCATTCTGATTTTCCTTAAACCAGTCGTTGAGAATAGCCGCCAGAAACGGACTGGTTTTTCTTACCGCCCAGGAGGCGCGTTGCGGATGACTGACCTGCAACGAGATATTGATATTTGGATAGTATGTTTTGTTGAGTTTGGCTATATCAGCATCGCTCACCGTATAGGGAATTTTTCCCATTGCCACCATTTCGATCAAATCTTCCGCTGAAATGGTGTCTTTATCAATCACCCGAATATTAATGCCGCCTCCCAGTTCGTCGTTCAAATTTTTCATCCGTCGCTGGTATTTACTGTCGTGAATCACCCATACATCTTTTCCGATCAGATCGGTGACATCTTTTAATTGGGTCTCTCCTTTGCCGGTTCGTTGAATCAGAACTTGTTGATTGGTGACTTCGCGTCCGCAATAAAACAGCGAAGCCTTGTTCTCTTTCGTAATGGGAATGTTGTAAGCAATCAAATCTCCTTCATTCTTCAAAAGCATTTCGACCAGTTTGGATTCGTTTTCAGCCAATTTGATATTGATTTTTAGCTTACAACTTTCGGCAAAGTCGTTTAGCAATTCATATTCGTATCCTTTGGGTTCGCCTTTGTATATAAAATAAGACATGGAACCCGCCACTGTCAAGACATTAATTTCTCCTTTTTTCCGGATTTGGAAATAATCGTCGGATAGAGGCTTCTGAATTTTTTTTTCCTTGCATCCCGATGAAGGAAGGAAAAGGGCCAATGCAATAATAATGGGAAAGTACGGTTTCATGGATTCGACTTAGCTGATAATTGATCCGTACTGGTAACTGTATTCCAAAATGTCTAAGATGAAAGGAATATCGTTTTCTTTTATTCCGGCTTGGATCAAGTCGGGAATATCGTTTGCAAATGCATCCATAAATTCGTTCTGCGTTTGATTGCCTTTTTCCCACGATAATTGGTAATAATGGAGCGCCTCTTGAATTTTTCCCTGCACTAATTGCAGATGTCCTGCATTGAGGAAATCTACCGCATTCGGATTGTTTTCCATTAATTTATCCACATAATCCTGGGCTTGCTGATATTTGCCTGCCAGAAAAGCGCACCAGGCAATGGGACGCCACGCTTTTTCTTTGTTTTTGGTCAAATATTCCACTTTGAAATAGTATTTCATCGCTTGATCGTAATCTTTCAATTCCATATAACAATGACCGATATTCAATTGAATAGAAAGATTGTCCGGATTTAATTGTTCGGCTTCTTTGTAGTAATGCAAGGACTCTTCCGGGCTTTTCAGTATTCGGTAGCAATAGGCTAATTTTTTTACTGTCCACGGATTATTGGCCGCCAACAGATTGGCCGTTTGATAAGCATTCAATGCGCCTTCCCAATCGCCCAGCATCTGGAGGCAATATCCTTTCTTTTGGTAAAGCATATCGTCGTTTGGAGAATATTCTAAAAACAGGGCGTAGATATCGGAAGCTTCTTCAAAATAATTGCGGCTGAAGTAGTATTCGCCAATAATAAATAAGCTTTCGTTGTTTTGATCTTTCATCAACGAGTTGATATACGGAACTTTATAAAATTCCGGTTTTGCTTCGAATATATCTTCGAAATCGTTTTTACGCGGATGAAGTTTGTAAAAACGGTATAAATCCTGGATGTATTGGCGAGTCCGGTAATCAATGGTTTTGGAAGGATTTTTCACCTCGCTATTCAAAATATTTTTGATGGCTTCCGTTTCAGCCGAAAATTGACCGATCATCATTTTCTGGTAATTCTCAGGCATTTGAGAAACGCTTAAGAAAAACGAATATTTATCCGAATTGCAAAGCATAGTGGATGATTCCAAAATCGAGGCCAATTGGGTCATTTCTTTGTTTCCAATCGCGGTGTAGGGAGTTGAAAAAGGAATAAACCAACTGCAAGGTTCGTTGAAGAATGGATAATTTTTCAAATGAATGAAGGAGGAATGCAAAATGTCGGCTCCTTCCAGTTGCAATTCGGAAAGTTCCTGCAATTTGTCTTGCAAACCGGCTTCTTCAATGAATTTTTGCCATTCCGGATTCTTGTCCGTAATGCCTGTTTCGCCAAACAGATCGTCCCATTTGATTTTTTTGCTTATCTTGGGACCCATTTTGATCATTTCCGGAAGCAATTCATCTTTGATTTTTTGGGTGATTTTTTCTGTGTCGCGGCACAAGATGAATTGCAGAAGGACATGGCGTATACGGTAGATAAATTGCGCATCTTCTGACAAAAAGTCTAATCGTTCGACCACTCTGGGATATAGATGCAACCGGTTGTTGTATTTGCGGAGGAACAACACAATGCCTGTGATTGCTCGTTCTTTCACTTCTTCACTCTCATGCAAGGCTGCTTCAAACAATAAGATCGCTTTTTTTTCGTCGAATGTTTCCAATAAACTAAGGGTCAAAGCTGTGACAATCAAACTCGGTAAGGCAACCGGATAAAGCGGATTGCTTATCACGCTTGCCCACTGGTCTTTTTCTTCCGCTGCCCATAAATCGCTCACCCACACGGTATAGAAAATTTTTCGAATCAATGCATCCTTTTGTTTTTCCAAGTCTCTCCATTGGAGATTTTTATCTTTATCTTCTTCTGTTTCAGCAGATTGAATTAAAGGAATAATTTGAAAAATATAATCCAGATCGCTAAGTAATTGGTCGGACGTTTCAGCCACATAAAAACGGTGAGCCCGCTTTCTTTCGTAAAATAAAGAATTATCGTTGGATGTTTTGATTTGTACTTCCACTGCATCGACAATTTGATAAACAGAACGGATCAAGTCATTATAAACTTTCTCGCGTCCCGGATCTTGCACGCCCGTAATTTGGTAATGAAGCATCATCTTATAGGTATCTTCCAAAGCGGTGAGCTTTTCCTGTAACTGCCAATTTTGCAGATGGGCAAACAGCAAGGCCGTCAATTGGAACGCTTGCTGCAACCTTCTTTCTTCCAAACATTGGGTAATCTTTTCAAAATCTGTTTGCATCCTTTGCCGTTTCATGAATATACTTATTAGTAAGACAATCTGTTGGCGTATCGGTTCTTGCCCTATTTTGCGTATGCCCATACGTCCCCCTCGTATCTATTCAAATAACATGCCTTTATCCTTTTTTCCGACAGAATGGCTGATGTAGAAAAGGGAGAACTATTTCTTTTTGAGTTCTTCCGTTATTTTGGATTCAATTTCTTCCGCCAATTCCGGATTATCTCTCAAACAATCTTTAGCGGCTTCCCGTCCTTGTCCCAATTTAGTGTCATTGTAACTATACCAGCTGCCGCTTTTTTTGATAATGTTCCGTTCAGTTCCCAAATCGACTAATTCTCCCATTTTGGAAATTCCTTCGCCGAACATGATGTCGAATTCAGCTTTGCGGAAAGGGGGAGCTACCTTATTCTTAACAACTTTGACGCGCGTTTGGTTTCCTTTTACTTCGTCTCCATCTTTGATCGGAGATATTTTCCGAATGTCCAAACGGACGGATGCGTAGAATTTCAAGGCATTACCTCCCGTCGTGGTTTCCGGAGTTCCGAACATTACGCCGATTTTGTCGCGCAACTGATTGATGAAAATACAAGTGGTATTGGTTTTACTGATGGTTGCCGTTAGTTTTCGCAAAGCTTGCGACATCAAACGGGCCTGCAATCCCATTTTGGAGTCGCCCATTTCGCCTTCCAATTCGGCTTTGGGAGTAAGCGCTGCAACCGAGTCGATCACAATAATATCAATGGCAGAAGAACGAATCAGTTGTTCGGTAATTTCCAGCGCTTGTTCTCCCGAATCCGGTTGGGAAATCCAAAGATTTTCAACGTCTACGCCTAATTTTTCGGCATAAAAGCGGTCGAAGGCATGTTCCGCATCAATGAAAGCGGCAATTCCTCCCGCTTTTTGCGCTTCGGCAATGGCATGAATGGCCAAAGTGGTTTTACCCGACGATTCCGGCCCGTAAATTTCGATGACCCGTCCGCGGGGATATCCTCCTACGCCCAAAGCGGCATTCAAAGCTACCGATCCGGTTGGAATAACGGCTATTTCTTCTACGGCGCTATCGCCCATTTTCATAATAGAGCCTTTGCCGTAATTTTTTTCAATTTTGTCCATCGCGGCTCGCAGCGCTTTCAATTTTTCTGCATTCGAACCTGCTTGTTCTTTTACTTCTGCGTTTTTTACTTTTTCACTCATAGATTACATTATTATTAATAGTAAGAAATTGGCTAAACGTATTGGACAGACTTCGGGATTTTCCCGCAAGATGTATTTGTCCGCCTGCTTTATTTCAAATAACTTACTACAAAAGTAAATATATTTTGATAATAAACAAAGCTCCTCTAAATTTTTATCACAAGTCCAATAACATTCAGTAACATCAATTATTTTTTTTTAGATAAAAAATGATAATAAAAAAATCGTTTTTGCATTGCAGCGAACAATAAAATAACTTATTTTTGACAAATAATATTTTTTTCGATCAAATCATATAAATTTATAAATTATGAAAACAAAAATTCGTGTTCACGGCAAATCGCAAAGCCGTACAGCATTGGGCATTGTCAATGCCTACTTGAAATTGTATCCTAATTCTACACTATCTGATTTGCAGAAGGCTTTTCCAAAATCGCTTAACCCTAAAAGTTTTACCGACAACATCATTGTTCCTGAAAAAGAAACAAAAGGAAATGAAAAACTATTTTTTGAACAGGAAGATGAATTAATTGTGCTAAAAAATGGAGAACGACTTTCTTTAGTAGAGCTATGGAGAAAGGAAGATTTTGATGCCATTTGTGAACATGCAAAGCAATATGGAATCGAAGCAGATGTAGTCGAAACCCTTAAACCTTTCGAAAGAGGAAGCTACGAATTGGAATACTTGGATGGAACGATAGGAACGATACCGCCAGCGGGAACCGCCCCTGCTTCGGAAGAAAGCAATGGGAAAAGGCGCAAATTCGGTTGGTGGTGGATTTTGTTGTTGATTTTATTGCTATTGATTTTATTGTTGCTCTGTTGGAAAAAATGTTGCAACGATAATAAATGTTCCCAACCCAATGGAACGCCTATCGAAAATACGACGCCTGCAGATAGCAATAGGGTAGAAGCGGCCCCGGATTCTTTGACCCCCGATTCTTTATTGAATCCTGTTGCATCAAGTCCTGTTGCATCGAATCTTGTTCGCGATATGGGCGATTTTCTATCTGTTACCTTGCCCGATGGAAAAGAATTGAAAATCGACAAAAACAGTCCGGAATTCAAACTATTTACCTTCTTAAATTCGGAGGATGCTAAAGTGGACACCTTAGACAAAGCAAAAGGATGGATAACGCTGGATAAATTGAATTTTGAAAAGGGAAGTACCCGTCTTACTCCTGAATCTGAAGGTCAATTGAAAAATATTGCAAGGATTATGCAGTTTTTCCCCAATTCGAGCATCAAACTGGGGGGATATACGGATAACACCGGAACGGATGCGATTAACATGCGGGTTTCCACCCAAAGAGCGAAAGTTTCTGCCGAAAAACTGATCTCTTTAGGCGTAAAAGCCAATCGGGTAGCTTATGAAGGGTATGGTTCTCAATTTCCGGTCTGTCCGGCCAACGATACAGACGCTTGTCGAGCGGCCAATCGTCGGATCGACATTCGAGTAACCCAGAAATAAAGATTAAGAAGGAAACGCAGATAAAGCGAATGAAACGGATAAGCGCGGATTTTTATTTTATTTCCGCGCTTATTGGCGTTATGAACCTATTATTTGCATTCTAAAGTCTATCAGACTTCCAAGTCTTCATTGAATATTTCGTGCCAGGGCAGTCCCTGTTTATTCAATTGTTCCATAAAAGGAGTGGGGTCGAATTCTTCTACGTTGAAAACGCCCGGTTTTTTCCACAATCCTTTGATAAACATCATGGCGCCAATCATAGCCGGAACGCCCGTAGTATAACTGATGCCTTGCGCTCCCGTTTCCTTGTAGGCGTCCTGATGAAGACAATTATTGTAGATATAATAGGTTAATTCTTTTCCTTCTTTGTCCAATCCTTTGATGCGGCAACCAATGCTGGTTTCGCCGGTATAGTTTTCGCCCAATTTGCCGGGGTCGGGCAAGACTGCTTTTAGAAACTGGATGGGAACAATTTCCTGCCCATTGTACCACACGGGGTCGATTCGCGCCATGCCGATATTCTGGATTACGCGCAAATGGGTCAAATATTCCTGTCCGAAAGTCATCCAGAAACGAGCTTTTTGGAGGGTGGGGAAATTTTTCACCAGCGATTCCAATTCTTCATGGTAAATCACATACGATTCTTTAGGCCCTATGTTTGGATAGTTCAGCGTTTGATGGATTTCGTGCGGTTCGGTGATTACCCATTGCCCGTTTTCCCAGTATTTGCCTTTTTGGGTTACTTCGCGGATATTGATTTCGGGATTGAAATTGGTAGCGAAAGCCTTTCCATGATCGCCCGCGTTGCAGTCTACAATGTCTAAGCAATCCATACGGCTGAAATAATGTTTGGCCGCATAAGCCGTAAATACGCCCGTCACCCCCGGGTCGAAACCGCAACCCAAAATAGCCGTTAAACCCGCCTTCTTGAATCGTTCCTGATAAGCCCATTGCCATTTGTATTCAAATTTGGCTTCCTCTTTTGGTTCGTAATTGGCTGTGTCTAAATAATTGACTCCGCATTCCAAACAGGCGTCCATGATGGTCAAATCCTGATAGGGGAGCGCCACATTGATCGCCAGGTCAGGACGGAAATCGTTCAATAACGCCACTAATTGGGGTACCTGATCGGCGTCTACCTGGGCGGTACGGATTTTTGGATTACCATATTTCGTTCCAATTGCATTTGCCAGAGCATCGCATTTCGATTTTGTACGGCTGGCAAGCAGTATTTCTCCAAAAACATCGTGATTCTGAGCCACTTTATGGGCTACTACTGTGCCTACGCCTCCTGCGCCGAGAATAAGTATTTTTGCCATTTTTTTTTGAATTTTTGGCAAATATAAGATTTATTCCTGAGAAAATCAAACAAAAGTTTTGTTCCGTTTTTGCGGACGGAACAAGATCAAAAAACGGCAAAACCCATTGCTGAATTTTGCCGTTTCGTTCACGATCGATATTTTATGAAAAACTATTTTTTCGTAAATTTACGAACGATCAACCCTTTATCGGTATGAACTTTGACCAGATAAACGCCCTGCGGCAAAGCGGATACGGATATTTTTCCGGTGAAATTGCTTTCCGACAACACTAAAGTTCCTGCCAACGAACAGATTTCAACCTTCTTGATTGGTAATTTCGACTGGATGAAAAGGTCGCTTTGTGCAGGACTGGGGAAGATTTGCAACGAATGAACAGCCACCTCTTCCAAACTTGTTGGAATTTGTGCCGTTTCAAAAGACTCGGTGAAAACGGCGATGGGATCGCTATCGTGCATGGCCGTAATCGTGTACCAGTAATGCGTTTCGGGCGAAAGACCGCTTACGATGCAACTCAAACGGTTATCGCTTGCACGCATAACGGAGTTTTTCGCCTGACCAGAGGCAGTAATGCTGTGTGAATCAAATATCTGCGTATGTGCTTGGTCAATATAAATGATTATAATATAATGGGTTGCCGATGGAACCTCATTCCATGAGATGACTACTTCGGTGGCTTGCGTTTCCACTGCGGCTTCGATGTCTTTTATAAATGACGCTTCAATAGTATGATTATCGGCAACGTCGCTAAATGTATAACTGCTAACATCGCCAACATCAGAACCGTCAACCAAAACCTGATTTATTAGGTAACCGGCA
>JGI24699J35502_11134089_pt1 | contig 29397 bp, 34 predicted proteins | sample TergutMp193P4_FD_35502 | JGI IMG/M metagenome (IMG submission 35502)
AACTCGGAAGCTTAGCCTGATATCGGCGATGGTACTGCACTGGCGACGGTGTGGGAGAGTAGCACAACGCAGCCATTAAACCAAAACAAATAGCCCCACCCAACCCGGTGGGGCTATCTGCGTAATAGGATTTGTAAAGGAAGGGGGTGAGCGTCGCGTTGCCAGAGATTTGCTGGTTTTTAGGCATTAAGATTGAAGTGCACTGGAAAGACCACCCGCCACCGCACGTTCACGCTTCATTCGGGAAAGACAAAGCCGCGCTTCGGATTGATAACGGAGAAGTTATTGCCGGTAGCCTTCCACCGAAGATCTTGAGTCAAGTCCGAGACTGGCTAAAGGAACGCAATGGTGAGGTAATGGCTGCGTGGGATAATGCCGCGCAAATGCAGGCTCCTAGCAAAGTGCTACCACCGGAAGGGATGTACTAGAATGGATATCAACTACTGCCCACCAAATATCGTAATGGCAAAACCGCTAACAAACAGGTGCGTCTGGGTAGTTTATGAAGACGGCACTCAAGGCATAGCAGACCTCAAACCCTTACTAGACGGGGAACCATACGCCAATGTGCGCGAGAACGACGTACTATTTTCTCACGTCCAAACCGATTACGGCACCCTCACGTGGCCCGACGGCACCGACATCGCACCCGAACGAGTCTACGAAGCAGTACACGCCGGGCAACCAATAACAGTCCCTCCCCAATTCGCCAATAGGGTGAAACAGACCCTAAATTACTAATCCTGTGGTTTTCTGCTCAAGCTAGAGGCCTGACAGTTAAGCACTCAAACCCTAATTGCAAACCGGCTAATTACTGCTAACTTGGTGCCAGAGGGTGAAGATGTTGGACGAGGGAATTGTAGCTAGGTTTATCCATTTTTAGCATGAGTGATCGGCCATCCTCCAGATTGATGTTGACCAGTACCTCGTCGTGTTTCATTGCGCCTTTAATACCCTTGTAAGCTCCCACTGCATAAAACGGTAGGGCGATGGGCGAAAGTGCTGCCGCTATTGGTAGCGCCACTGGAGCCGCAATTACCCCCGCCGCAACTTTTCCTCCCGTGAGCTTAAAATTGGAATTTGAGTTTCGTACCCGTTCCTCTGAGATAACTTCATATGATGCGACGGTGTCGTAGCTAAGCACTATGGCGTCCGCGTTTGCCATCTCGTCGAAAGTCGCTCTGGGTTTACTCTCGAGGAACCTGAAGCGCCGTAATTCCCACCGAATCTCTTCCTCTTCCGGCTTGTTGTAATTTTGATGGAGCAAGGTTACGTAGTTTCGAATTATTGTCCAATTCGAGTTTACATGGGTACCAGGTTCAAGTCCGAAATCGCTGGCTACTACCGTAGTGCTCATTTTATATATCCTTTCGTTTAGGTGCCTTGATTTTCCGCATTATGAAAATATTTTGGCTATTCCAATTACTACCCACCAGAAAATTGGTAGCGGAATAAAGACTGTGTGGTTGATGTAAGTGCCAGGTGCGGCCATTATATTCTCCTAAAAACTAATAAAAATAGGTGTAATAATATGGAAATTATAGCCATTATTGAACCTATATTTGCAAGCACTTTAGCGCTTCTCTGTGATCGGGCAATAGAACCGAAGCGCAGTGCAGGGACGGAGATTAACAACATCGAAATGATCAAACTCAGATAAGGGATAGGTATACGTATACGAAGAACATAAAGGATATAAGGTATACTGAGTCCACTACCTGCAAATAACATAATGCTGTTAAGTAGGCTGAGAGTCCCTAGGATCAGGGTGAACACCCCGAATTGGCCCAAGCTGTCGTCGTTCTGACTATCGCTCTGATCCTTAGGTGGCGGAGCTTTTCCCTCTTTGCGAGTGGAAGCCCTCGCATCAGCGAGTAGCCCTAGCGGTTTCGACGCACCTGTGAATCCGCGTTGGTCGGAGAGGTTATACCAAGCTTCCGCGTCATTAATAGGAGTGTCACCCCTTCGCTTACTTAAGTATGGGTTCCAATCGACACCGGAGGGATTGTTCAGACTGAGTTCCGAACGAGCTAGCACGGCTTTCCCAATGATGAATGGCGCAACAGCGTTTCCCCCATCAGACAAGTTCAAGACGACAACTCTAAAGGTTCGCGAGCATTCGCATGCAAGAGATAACAAATCGCCAATTGTGAGTTGTGATGAACCGTAATAGTCTGCGTAAAGGTCAATAGTGTTTTGGTCTTCTGTTTCAAGAACGAACGCAATGAAACATCTTAAATTATCCTGTTGAGTCGGTATATTAACGACGTCGGCATTGAATAGTTCTAATAACCCTTGTTGAGCCGCTAAATCGAAGTATGCTTGGGCATCTTCGTATGATAGTGGCGAACTGTCCCTCATATGCCGTTGGCCGAGCATTAGAGAAGCCCAAGGGTTACCAGAGTCCGATAATGCTTGAAGTGCTTTGAATGGGTAATCTTTCTTGACTGCCTGACAAGCTGTTTCGATCATCTGAGCAGGTGATTTAAGTGTTCTTGCCCGGTAGAGCTGTTTGAGTGCCCTTGCGGCATCGTTATCTCCGGCGGTCGCAGCCTTTTTATACCATTTTACTGCAACTTCCTCATCGCCTATTTTTTCGGCCTCATTGCCTAAAGCCGTTAGAGCATTTGCGCAGCCAAGATCTGCAGCAGTGAGCAAGACTTCCTTGCCCTCTTCAGTATTTGCACCAAGTAAGATTCCGAGCTGCCTAGTACCCTCGGGATGCAACGACTTGGCGGCTTTGCGGAGGTATGTAATTTGTACATCTCTATCCTCGCCGAGTTGGTCTGCCAATCGCCAAGCGCCATACGCCCAGGTGCCAAATGCATGAGTTTCCCATGCATCCTCAGCACCGTTTACAAACTGTGCATACCAGTGCAAGGCTTGATCTGGCTTGTCCCGGTCCCTGTAGAACTCGCCTAATCTACCCATTGATAGGAAATCCCCTGCTTCGGCTCCTTTGGTAAGCCACCGCTCGGCGCCCTCGCTGTCGCCGTCTTTGAGTAGGAGTTGGCCGAGCTCGCGCATTGAGGCAGGGTCGCCTCCTACTGCTTTTTGGCGGAGTACTACTTCGTTTGTCATTTGTGGGACCTGCTTCTACTTGATATTTCTTGTTTGGTTAGAAAGGTACTTTGGATTTTCGAATTTCAACGCCGTGCAAGTTGGCTCGTTCGCACAATCCTTCAACTGTCCGCTGTTGGCCATCACGCTTTAGTTGCGGCCCAATGATGATGGACTTCACCGGAAGTCCGAGTCCGCTTATGTCATCATCTTGGTAGACAACTGGTGGGTCGGGAATGGGGAGTTCCGTTGCCGCTGTTACGGGGATGTAGGTGGTGATACCAAGGTTAGTGTTCCGGAATTGTTGCAGAGAGCCACTTTCGGAACCGAACATGGCAATAGTTGCGCGCACTTCGTTTTCGCCCGATAACGTCTCTGACTTAAAGAAACGCGCGATGGTAGCCAGACCAAATGCGATGTGGCCTTGGAATTCGGAGTCTCGCGTTTCATCGTCGAGCAAGTAGTTTGCAAGGTTAGCTTGAATTCGACGCGCATTTTCAGCGAATTGATATAGTGCTAACCGTTTCTTGTCATCATCATACAAAACGTGATACCAGCGGGAGACTTCAATTGGTAGTTGAATCCGAAAGGTTCCCGTTGGCAAAACTTGGTCTACCGGTCGTATTTCGGAGTTGCGTATCAATAAGGGAACAACAGGGTCAAGTTCAAGCGCGTATCCTTTACCGGCTTCGCCATAAGATATCCAAAGTTGGGAGTCGTCATTGCGGGTTGTCGAACTCAGAACATATATTCCAGACGCTTTGTTTATGAAATCCGCTTCTGTGGTATCGCGCATTGCCCGGATGATTGGGTCAGTGGAATCCTGAGTCTGCAACCAAGCACTAATGAACTCCCAGCCGTTCCGAACCTCGGTAACATCATTTAGCGCTGTGGCTTCGCTAGCCCAAAGTTGAGTAGGCTTAGCTTTCATAATGCCGAGCATTCCGCTTGATGAGGTGTAGTGGTAAATAGGTTGGTTTGGTTGCTCAAGCGCTCTCTCAACAAAATCATCAATTGTTAACTCTCTCATAACCACATTGCCACCTTTACTAGTAGAAAGGGATTGAGAATCCGGCCAATTATCGGCGTGTCGTTCCGAAGCAGTGGGCATATTTGGATATTGTGGCACTGGCACTGGCACTGGCACTGGGGGTGAGGTGTCGCTATTTTTAGCTGCAAGCATGGATACGTCCTAAGTCGGCGCTTTGCTGGACCCGCAAAATGCGTAAGGGCGGAGCTAGGCAACTTGATTGAGGTCAGTTTGCTTGCGGTGGTAGAATCGGGGTATGGGAACTGCTGCGGTGCTTGAGGTTGCTCCTGATTTGTTTGATGATATTGTTGCGCGGGCTGAAAAGCGGAATATGAGTCGCTCTGAGTATTTGCGGATGGTTAGCGACCGCGCTGAACGTGCTGACAGAGAGTCGTATTTGACCGCGTTGGATAATATTGCTGGTAAGTATCGGTATCCGCCGGGGTACTTAGCAGATTTGCGAAGTGAGTGGTCGGCGTGAGTGCGTCATTTTGCTGTCGGATTCTATGGATGCTGAGGTAAGCTAAGTTTATGGGTTTCTCTAGTGGACTTCTTGATGAGGCGATTAGGTTGCCGGAGGCTGACCGGCTAGAGTTCATCGGTGCGGTGTAGGATTCGATAGACCATCATAGCCTGGGTGTAACTGAGGATGAAGCCCGAATGCTTGATGAGTGTTCCCGCGATTATGCCAATAACCCGACAGCTGGTAGGCCGTGGGATGAGGTTAAGGCCGAACTTGGTAAGCGGTTGCAGTGGTAGCAGAGTTAGTTGTTCGTCCAGCTGCGGAATCTGATATTAGTGACGCGGTTGACTACTATTTGCTGGTAGCGCCTAATATGGCCTCTGATTTGACATATGAGATTGACAAAGAGCTAAAGTTGGTGGCTAAGTTCCATCACCTGTATCCGGAATAAAAAGATCTTTCGAGTCTAGACATATTTCTTAATTACATTTAGAATCAGTTTGCGTAATAATTCTCTAGCGTCCAAATTCCCGACACTTGTGTCTACGATCTGGCCGTGCGCAAGGGAATTTCGTAGTTTGAAGAAAGCTTTCCACTCCTCATCATTCAGAATGATTCCAAATTTCGCAGAGAAATCTTGTATGTGTTCGCGAGTGCTACGGGCTTGAATGTTACCAATTATGCCTCGTATGCGTGATGCATCTTCAGAACTTATACCATTTTCAAACAGAGTTTTTTCTACAGCTCGAAGTATGCTCCTTTTTTCCGTTTTGTCGATTCTTAGTTCTTCAAATATGCTTGGCGGATATCCTGCAACAGCCTCAAATGCTGTGATGCACAATAGATTTCTGATATCTTCATCTGGACTAAAATATGAGATATTTAGAATCTCGATTGCGTTTCGGAGATTTGTAGGGATATTGGTTCGATTGTCATAATACCTTGATATCATTTCCAATTCTTTTTCGTCGGCATAAGATGAGCCACCCCAATATACTGAGCCCAATTCGTTCGGGTAGTATCCTGTTCGAATTTGGTTAAACCCCAGACCATTAGGAAGTCCGATTGTTCTAGCTTCAATTCCAATTAAAGACAAGAGCGAGACTCCGAAGAGGATATCCGAACCCTGTCTAGTTTCGGTCGCGTGGAATACAAATACACTCTCTTCGGGGTTCCATTGTATGCGGCTAGGTAATGGTCGGGATTTACATACCAAGCGCATTAGTAATATGTTCATGTTTCGTAAGAAAACTCGAAACCTTGAATACATGATATTGGTATGATATGAATCAATGGTGAAGTCAGAAAAGGCAAATTTCCCAATTCCTGTCATAGTGTAGGTGTCTTTGGACTCAGGAAATAAGTATTTCCCCTGGACGTCGAGCAAATAACTAATTCTACCGCTGTTCATCTGAGCAAACTCGTAGACTTTCGGAGTTAAGGGGCACACTAAGAACACATAGTACACAAGTTAGTAGGCTATCACCTGTGCGTAGTCGCGGGGATTCATAGTTTTTGTGCTGCGTCGATCACGGAGCCCTCCCGATCCCATGCCACCAGACTGATCAGCGCACCTACGGTGCGACCGAGCAGCTTAGCCCTTTAGCGGCGATTGTACTGCACTCGCAACGGTGTAGGAAAGTAGCACGCCGCAACAAACTAAACATAGAACAGCAAGGCTCCGTTAACAATGATGGGACTTTGCTTGTGTCCTAACTATTCCCTGGATGTATCTGAATTACTATTTGTTGAAACAGCCAGCATTATAAGAAACTCCCACGATGCGTGGCATAGTGCTGCATTGAGGTCAGTTAGAGTAAAGTAGCAGTGCGTCCCGTGACAAGAAGCCGCTCGAGCGGATTGCGAGGCACCATCGAAAGATATTAGCGGCGTCGTTGTTCGGAATCGGTCTAGGCCTGACTATTTGGCTCGCCTTGCTTCCTCCGGAGACTGTCAATACACCGCTCGTAAGTGCCTTGCTAGTCATTTTGGCGGCGGTATGCCAAGGCGCAAGTGCTTTAACGCTCGCGAAAGATGGTCGTGCTGATCCGAGCCTTACAACATCTCGTTAAGTTAACAGCGCGCGCTCATTCTGCCAGACTTCGTGCTGAAGCGGCTTATGAGCTACTAACGACGCGAAACGCGACTAAGGAAACACTAGGGATACTCAGTGCTGAATTGTCGTTTACTGAAGAGGATGCAGCCGAAGCCGTTAGACATTGGGCGGAACTCCATTCTAACATCAGTTTGAATCTTGAGGAGGTTAATCAATGAGTAGAATTGAAGGCAAGGTAGCTCAGATACTAAGCGATCGCGAACTCGTCCTTAACATCGGAGCAAGCGCAGGTGTTCAAGTCGGAATGCGATTCAAGGTACTTTATCGCAGTGGTATTGATGTTGTTAATCCAGATAATCCGAACGATATTCTTGGTTACGTCGAGTGGCCTAAAACGGAGGTCAAAATCGTATCGGTCAAGCCACGATTGAGTGTTGGGCGCACTTTCAGGACAATCACAATCCCCGCAAAAGGTACTGGTATGGCAAAGATATTTGCAAGTTTGGATGACCCTATGGGCATTGGTAAGTATGAGCCAGCACGAAAGGAGATTGAGACGCTGCGTAGCAATTCTGGTTTCGCGGCCATGGAGCTTTCTGAAGCAGAATCGGTGGTTCAAATTGGAGACTTAGCAGTCCAAGACACATCAACTGAGGCTAGGAAGGATTTGTTGGGCGGCGCATCCTATTAATGTAGGATGATCGTGACTGAAGGGCTGTTTGATGCATATACAAAGTCCGCTGACATTGTTTGACAATGACGAGATAGCTTAAACTGCCTTGATGTCGATATGCTTATCTGACGGCACCCGTTCAATAGCTGTAGATGAAAAATGGCCGGGTTATCTTGGATTGCTATATACTTCTTGTTGAAGCGACCAGACAAGACCTATCTAGCGTAACGAATTCTTGCCTATCCTGACGCGTTGATGAGTATTCCGGCAAAACCTCGTCGGCAGTAATTCGCCTAACAGGTAGCCAAACAGCAAGTTAGGTTAAGCCTGCTAGCTTGTACAGCACCAGAGAGCCGGCTACTGCGACGTTTAGGCTGCGCCCCGCTCCGTACATCGGAATCTGGACGCATAGGTCGGCGTCGGCGATAATGTGGTTGAGGATTCCCGCGCCTTCATTGCCGAGCAACAGCACCGTACGTTCCGTGGCCTTGGGAAGGTGTTCTAGGGATACGGCGTACTGATCCAGCTCGACGGCGTAGATGCGCCAACCTTTATCGCGCTGCGCGGCGAGCCACGCTTCTTTGCTCGGTTCCACCCAATGAACACATGGCCGCAACATGTGCAACGTGTCGCCCTTGTCCAGCGCCAAGCGATAATGCGGGGTGTCGGGTACGGCCAGACAGGCGCCCGCCGCATCACAGGTGCGCATTAGCGTACCGAGGTTTTCCCGATATGCTACCCACAGCGGGGCGACAATCAATCTGCCTTGACAGCCCGCCCAAGCGTCGAAGTTGTATCTGCTATGCAGCCAGTCAATTCTGCGAATGTCGGTGCGATGGGCGCGGCTCTTGCGTCCGCTGCGCCCACTCATGGGCGAATGGAGATGACATCTCCTCTAATCAGTTTACTGTTCATCATCTGGCGGTCTTCGCGGCGCCGCTTGCCATCACCAAGAGGCAGCATCTGGCGCTAACCTCGAACAAACCTATTATGCCCAAGCCGGATGCGGTTGGCAACTTAAGGAGCGCTTAGTGAGATGCTGGGCGGATATACTACTTACCGACAGACTCAAGGCTACAAAATGGTCCAACTTCGGGAAGCGCTTTGTGGACTTCAAGCGGTTATTGACAGCAGTGCAGCTATATTTTCTGGTTTCATGAAGTCGGAATTTGAGTGGGTCAGGCGACTCGCCCGCGCTAACTCGGAGTTCACAGTAACATCATTGACGATGGTTGCTGATGGCTTCTCTGCGATTGCTGGGATACGAGTTTCCTCTAAGTACGATACTTTAGTAATATTGGCGGTACTTGCCCACAATGCGGCTACTCGCAAATGGAGTTCAAGCGCCACTAAGTCCCGTGGATATTGGCTGGCAATACGAGCCAGAACAGCGACTTGATCCGCAATTTCGTTCAGCAAATTTCCGCTATGACCTTTAATCCTGACAATTTTAATATCGGCTTGACATGTCTTAATTTCGGTAGCCAATTCCGTCAAAGCATTCTGCCTGATCCCTAGGTAACTGGCTGCGGGTTTGAGTCCAGCCAAGACGGCATTCGCCGCTGTTACCGCAAACTGATTATCAGATAAAATGGTTGCCGAGGAAGCTCCCGACTTTCTTACCAGCTGCAACCCTAAAGTAATGGCATTGAACTCCAACTCATTAATCTGTCCAGTTGCAACTGCTTTAAGCGACCCTAAGCCACCAGTGGCAACCGCGCTAATCGCCGCGCTCTGCTGATCTTGAGCAGCATCAGTACAAATTATGAGGTGGGCATTAGGAGTTGGCTTGATATGTTCGAAATCAGGCAGCCAGAAAATAGAGGGCAATTGAGTGTTGAACCCATTAGCATCGGACAGCGGATTTTTCGGTGTCTTTCGAGAGCGATTGGGACGCCACCCCAGGTTAAGCGCTACCCGTCGAGCTTGCTGTGGGAGTTCGGCGGCTAACATTAAAGCGCGTGGAACGGCTAAGTTCTCGCTAACTAGCCCTTTCGTGGTCGGTATATCGTGTCTGGCCAAGGCGCTAGCCAACCTAACCCGCTTTTTGGATACCGGCACCCAAGCGGGTTGGTCAAGTGCGTGCACCACCTTGGTAACAGCCGCCACGATATCGTTCATTGGCTGCATTGAAAGTGTTTCTCCGGTTATCGAGGTGGTACGCGATATTTCGCGGTCATGGGTGACGATTATCCAACAGACTCGTTCTGCGCCGGTTTGACTAAATAAGACAGGCGCTCTCCAAGTAATTACGGCAACATGGTAGCGTGCGGCAATCAGATCGTCACTTGGAATGGCATTCCTGCGGCGAGCCGCGGCGTAAGCAAGGAAGTTCGGTGTTTCAAGCATTCCTTGATTATGGCAAGACGGTCTGACAATTAACCACCTGTCTAAGAACAGATGTACGACACTCGCAGCTTTGCCTCCGCTCTATTGTCCTGTATGTCCTTGGCGCTTATGATCGTTATGTGGTGGATATTAGGATTGCTGGGACGGGGGATGTAGATGCGATTTTTGGTTTTGGCGCAGATATTGTGCCCAGCTTTTATGCTCCGCTTATTGGCCAGCAGGCATCCGATGCGCACTTCGAGGCGTGGTGGAACATTGAGGATATTAGCCAATCAGTGCGAGATCAAGAAGTAGTGGTTGCCACCGATGGGAACAAAATCATTGGAGTCGGGCAGTATGGTATTTTGGGTGACGAATATGTAATTTGGAAACTATATGTTCATCCAGAATACCGGGGACAAGGGATAGGCGTCCGGCTGATTGATGCGCTAATCAAAGAGCTACCGACAAATACCCCGCACATTCTAATTGAGCATTTCGCAGCAAATGAGCGAGCGGGCGAGTTTTATGAGCGCGAAGGATTCCTCGTTAGGAATATTGACCTGAACGCAGAAGGTGACCACAGAGCCGATGTTGTCTGGCGGAAAAGGCTTTTGTAGGCTGGCAAAATGAAAGCCTACCGCGACGATGAGTTGCAGCTCAGGGAGCAATGGCTGGCAGAGGAAGCCGCAGGGATTAGCTGGTGGGACTTTTCGCGGCTCGATGGGCGGGTAGTTACTGAGCCGTTACCTTGGGACTATCGGCAAATCGTTGAGAAATATCTTAAGCCCGACTTTGAATTGATCGATCTGGGAACCGGCGGCGGCGAGTTTTTGCTTTCTTTGCATCATCCTTACGATAAGACGCATGTTACAGAAGCTTATCCGCCTAATATAGAACTTTGCCTAGCACGTCTAACACCGCTGGGCATCAAAGTTCGCGAGGCTGCGGATGAATCAACTATCCCTTATGCGGACAACAAATTCGATATTGTGCTCAGTAGGCACGAGTCATTGCTGCTGACGAGGTGTACCGAGTGCTAAAGCCGGGCGGGGTGTTTATTACCCAACAGGTAGGCGGCCAGAATAATCTGGATTTGGCTGGGCGATTGATTGACGGATACCACCCGGCATTTCCCGGATATAGTTTAGCGAGAGAGGTGGCAAACCTGCAAAACGCGGGTTTCAGGGTTATCGAGACCGGCGAGGCCTTTCCCATGTCACGCTTTGGTTATGTGGGAGCAGTTGTATATCTGGCAAAGATACTAGAATGGGAGTTCCCCGGTTTAACCGTGGCCAATAGCTTCGAAAGGTTGTTGGAGTTACAGGATGACATCGAGAAGCAAGGTTATGTTACGGCACAGGAGCACCGCTTCTATCTTGTCGCCAAAAAGGAATACCTAAAATGAACACAAGGGAGATCAGTTGAGACGACATTATCTGCGATGCAAAATGTATATACCGGGTGCCATTGAGATGGGCGATTAGTATAAGCTCTAATTTGCGGACGATGTTGTGTGTTTGGCCACTAACAGTTTCAATTTGTCTATCTGCCAGCGCCGTTCGGCAGTCACAGCGCCTTCATCGTCGGGATACAAAAGGTTTACTACTTTCACCGCGTAATCAGAGGCAACCATCGCGTGTTCTGGCATATGGCAAACTGCAACACTTTGACCAACAACTCGGTAAACAGTTCTTTCGACAATATCTTCCGTTTGTCTCGCAATCTGATGGACCCGAAAGCAACTTTGGCGAACATCATGCACGCTGACTAGGCCGTTTTGCCATTCTCGACTGATATCGAAGCTGTCAAGAATAACATCGTTGTTAGAGTAATCAATTCCAGCTAAATCTAACATATGTTTCGCTAATAACGACGCCCATCGGGTCAAAATAACCTGATTTGTTATTCCATACAATGCGTCTAATTCATTTCTTAGTTCTGCGTTATCGCAAATCTTAATTTTAGTTAGAGTCATCGTCTTCGGATGATTCGTATTGTTGTTGGGTGGCGACGATGTTGCGGAGTTTGTTGGGGGCTGCCGATATTGCGTCGGCAAGGGTCATGCCAGTGAAGTCTTGGGCGGCAATCCATTTGCCGGTTACATCGTCGGGCAAGAAGGCGCCCACTAACATGCCAGGCAGTACGGTGCGAACGTCGTTTGGTGCCTCGGCACCGCCTAAATCAGTGCGAATCCAGCCGGGGTCAACTACATTCATCGTGACACCGGTGCCGATTAGCCGCTGGGAGAAGTCCAAAGTGAGTTTATCAAGTGCCGCTTTACTACAAGCGTAGGCACTAGGCTGATAAAGAATCCCCGAAGTAGTGTTAATAATGCGACCATAACCACGCTGTAACATCTGCGGTAGAAATTGGGCAACTAGTAATGCGGGTCCCAATACGTTAACCGCATAAGTGTAGAAATACTGTTCCGGGATAGCACGCCAATCGTCGCCTTCAGTAAATGTACTGCCAGTCGGATCGTCGTTAGTGCCAGCGTTATTGAACAAAATGTCAACTTGATGCTGCGAAGCCACTTCAGCAGCCATCTTTTGGACCGCCTGCGGGTCGGCCAGATTGGCGGCAACGGCAACTGCTTCGACTCCTAAATCTCGCAGCAACGGTAGCAATGACTCGGTACCCGACAGCTGGCTAGAATGGACGATGACGTTCAGCCCAGCGCGCGCGGCGCCTAAGGCTAACTCTCGGCCAATCCCTCGGGATGCCCCAGTTATCAAAGCCCAGCGCGCTATGTCTTGCGTATGTCCAGCCATAGCACCACTCTAGTCTGAAGCCAACAAAGTGCATCAGCAGAAAGAAAACTAGAAAATGCAAGGACTGTATGCCTATACGGCGAGGTCGGGTTGGAAGCCGATGGGTAGCTTTAGACCCGGCTCATGGATGCGGGTGACGCCGCCTTTGATTTCGTATAACTCTGCGAGGGACTTTGGGCTGGTGACGGTGGCAGCCCCGTCTAACCACTTATTGGCCTCGGAAACGGTAAACGGTACAAATTCGACTTGGGATAACGCGCGACCGGGCCGGGTTAAGGCCGGATGCAGGGTACCTATCGGCTCATTTGTGGTTAACAAAAACATTGCTTTTGAGTTCTGTCCCAATATGCCGTCAGCTAGGTTTAGCAACCGCCCTAATGCTGAACCAGACATTTGTTTAGCATCCGCTCGGAGAAACTCATCGGTATCCTCCGCGATGATAAGCCGCCAAATATCCTCGTTATCTTTTCCATCATCTGACCAACTATCGGCCACTAAATCAAGGAGATAACTCGAATCATTAAAAGCTTTTTCGGGATCCATTACTAGGCCGAATTCGCACCAGCCCTGCCAGGCGCTCATCAGCGCTCGAATAGCCCATGTCTTGCCGCCGCCTGGAATGCCATGCCACAGAATTAGTTTGCCGCTATTCTGCGGCCGCTCTAAGGCCATAAGCTGGTTGAGTTGCCGGGAGACTTGGGCAGGATAATTGCGGGCTACATCATGCCAAAGCTGCACATCAAGTTTTGTTTTCCGATTGTCCGCCCCATGCCTACTTTGGTGCCAAGTTCGCAATATGACTTGGTCAGGCCGTTCAGGCTTTGACGCAGCCGGTAGAAGGCTATCTAACTGGTCGGCGATGATATTGACGCGATCGGTGGTTTTGGCGCTGACATAAACCCGTACATCGTTATCGTGGCCGTCCTCAATAAATATCGAATAATCCGGCCCAACTGCCAAAACGCGGAAGGAATGTGGGGAGCGGTAAGTGTATTCGATAACTAGGTCGGCGGGTAAATACGATTGCACGGCGGTTTGCCAATCATCACCAAAGTCGTCCTTTGGTATGCTGCGAAGCTGCCGGGCAAATGGCTCTAAACCAGTAGCCTGTCGTGCGAGCCATAAACTGCTGATCAATTCGCTTGGTGAAGTGTATTCGAAATCTATGTGTGACTGGACCGTCGGGCTAATGGGTCCAGGCTTATTCGTGATAGTCATCTGACACCTTAGGTAAACAATCTAAACACTAAAAATTAACTCTTCAGATTATCGCGTTGGAAGGTAATTAGCAAGCCAAGATGAGTAACAATTTGATAACGATTGCCGAGCAGGAGGCTTGAGGCACTGAGCGCGTCACCCTGCAACAAGCGCAGGGCAGCTCCTTGGACTAGCAGGATAGCTGCTGCTCTTAGTCACCCCGATAATTCACGCAGCACGACGGCGGGTCTAAGGTATCTACACAATAAGCAAAAACACCGAATATATACTAGGCGGCGGGGGTTAGGTCGTCTTGGCGGGGCTTGGCCTTGGTCATCTTGGTGCGTTCGGGGCTGACCCAAGTGCCTTTACCGCTATACCCCAATACGCCCTTAATGGCAGGGATAAAGGTCGTAACAACGGTAATGGCATTCATCTGCCAATACCACAGCATATAAGCGGGCGCAAAGAAAAGATATTTAAGCTTCTTGCGGTGATTGTCAAGCATGAGTGAGGCAAAGAGTTGCCAGAATCCCACCATTGAAATAAAGGCCGAGAACAGGAACACCATATCAACGGTATGAACAAACTCAGTCTCCGAACCGATTGCCACATAATATACCAGCCGCGCTGCCAACCAAATGCTAAAGATAACGTAGAAAAAGCTCCAGACTATGCTAAACGTCTGGTCGAGCAGCATTACGACTTTAGGCAAGTTCTTTAAGGGGTGGCTCACCACTCGCTTAAAGTTGGTAATCCAAGCCTCCGTACCACCCTTAGCCCAACGCTTGCGTTGGTTGTAAAGCATTGTCAAAGTATTTGGAACATTCATGTAAAACATGATGTCTGGGGCAAAAACCGCTCGCCAACCATTGAACTGCTGATCCCAACAAATGGAAATGTCCTCGCAGGCGCGGTCTTGCCGAAAGCCGCCACAATCCCAGACAGCCTCTTTGCGGTACATCGTATTCGCTCCGGAATAGGCGTACATATTGCCCAACACGCCCATCTGGGAACGCTTGATGATGCCGACGATGGAGGAAAACTCAACAGTCTGCGATTTTTCGACCATAAGCGACCAATTTTGTACGTCCATATTAGCGGTAACTCCAGCGATATTCTGCCCACCCGGGCTTAAGAAATAGTTCATGTACTTCCACAGCGCGGTTGGTTCCGGCACGGTATCGGCGTCATTGCTAAGAATGTAGTCACCCTTGGCAAATGAGATACCTATGTTGAAGGCGTGGGCTTTGCCCTTATTAGCTTCGATATGCAAAACGCGCAGGTTGTCATATTGCATTTGTAGCCGAGCGAGAATATCTGGCGTGGTGTCGGTAGAGCCATCATCGCAAACAAGGATTTCGTAATTATGGTAGTCAATCTCGTGTTCTAGGTATTCGATAGTTTCCTCGATCATAACCTCTTCATTATGGGCGGGAATCATAATGGTAACCAGGGGCTCTTCGCTAGGGTCGAGCCGCCGGAAGTTCTTTGAACCAATCTTGCCCACATACAGGTATCGGTAGAACAGGCCACCAATTGTCCATGCGAGAGCGCCAATGATGGGGTACACCGACAGCCATTGAATAGCGGTATGCCAGTTAGTGATTGGGTAACGGGTGAGCCATTCCCAGAATGCTTGCCAGATCAATGTATCTCACAATTCCCATCTTTGAATAGTTTGTCAATTGTGCCTTCATCAATATTTTGTTCAGGCCGTACCGAGTAATACCGCGCTGATTCTCGAAACTCCGGTGACCCAAAGCGCTCAGCATAAAAGTGCTCCATAATAGCTTTGCGCCTTTCCATGGAAGGCCGGTCGTAGGTAATGCGATTGGGATAGACCTTGCGTTCGTAATGATTGTTGCGCAGCAGCAAGGCGATACTCGCCAGCAAAACGACAATAAAACCTAATAAGATGGCATGGACCAAGAACCGAGCAAGTTCAATGCCATCGGGCCAATCCCAATGGTACATCCACGGCCAGAGGACATCCGCGCTGAGCGAGTTAAACAGCACAAGTATAGGTGCCAATAACACAATCCAGAACAGAAAAGTAACGACAATTTCCCGCAGCTTAAGCCAAGGATGCCCATTCTCGTAAAAGTCATCTTGGACAAAGTCTTTTGATCTGTCGTGCTTCAAGTCGTCGTGTTTCAAGTCAGTCACAGTTACCCCTAAACCCTAAGCACCAACTAATTCGCCGGGATTCGCCCAGAACTGATCAAGATAACGGCGCTCTTTTGCCACGGGAGTTGATTGTGGAATGGCATGGGCGTCGGTGTTTTCCCGGCGTAAATCAGCCTCCAACAAAGAAATCGCCTCGTCTAGGGTGGTAGCGCGCCCATCACGGAAGTATCGAACCAATAAAATAAGCGCTGGCACCGACAAAAACCGAGCGGGAATACGCTGCCCAGAAATTTCTGCAGCAGAGAGGATTTGTTCGGCATTCTGGTTTAGAGCCAAGCGACGCTGCTGGAACTTTGCTAAAGTCTGTTGTTGCGCCCGCCGTCGCAAACCAGCAAGTAACGCGGTATTCCATAATGCACGAATAGCCAAATAGGCAACCGCGAATAACATAGTGGTGCTGAGTAATAACCCGAATATCCGGGCTACGCTGCCCCCAGCTTGACCGGTAGTCAAACCTGCGTGCAATATATTGAACCCGCGAGTCGCCACGAAAAGCCATAACAAAGCGGGCAATATCAAAGCCAGTAAAGCAGCGAACCGGTTACGTCGCTGTTCTAAGTCATGCTGGAATTCGCGCTTCAGTTGATTGCGATCATAATTATTGCGCTCCAATAACCCAAGGGAATCTAGGGCGTGGTAACAATACGTCAGATCGGGGGGATCATCCGCAGTCCCTAGGCGGCGACTGGTTTCGGAGAGCCGACGCAATCGTGGATCCGACCCCACCTCACCAGCTAACTCATCTCGCGAAATGCTCAATTCAAGCCTTCCTTAACCCCGTAACTTACCAATACTAGGCACAGCTATTACAAGCCTCTGACGGCCACTTTACTGGACGGTGTTGGGAATTGGACGCTCGAAACGCGATCACTGGAAATAAGCGGATATCACGGGTTGTCGCGCTTGGTCATTGTGCCGCTGCTTAGCAATGTAAGGGTTGGCTAACCCATTGGGGTAGATTGCTGAATATCGTGCGGCAAGATGCCAAGGTGAGTTTCGACGATGGCACCGACATCGGCTAAGGTAGCGAGCGTACCCCCACTCTTTACGCTGGGTAAGCTATTAGGTGTAGCAGATTGCCGCACAATTAACACCGGCGCATACTCGCGAGTATGATAAGCGTGGCCGATTAGTGGGTCATTACCGTGATCTGCGGTAATCACCAATAAATCAGCTGCTGTTAACCCCGCTAACAACTGCGGAATCGCTTTATCTACTTGCTCCAATAATAAAGCAAAGCGGGCTGGGTCTTGTTGATGGCCGGCCAAATCGGTTTCCTGCACATTAGCTACGATTAGTCCGCCCTTTTGCTGAGCCGAAATTGTACGTTGCAATACCTCGGCGGTATTTACGGCAGGATGGCGATGAACCGTGGTATCGGTAACAAGAATGTCGGCTGCTTTCCCAATTAGGGTAACCCGAAACCCGGCTTGCGCAGCAAGTTCCGGTAACTGTTTAGTATGATCAAGTGCGGCCCCTAAGTGCTCAACCTGTAACCCACCATTTGTGTAGAACCCACTAGCGGGGGTATCCAACCCAATTGCGCCACCATCGCCAAGCCGGACATGTTTATATAACGGTTGATCCGAATATCCACCAACAGCAATAACCCGCGAAACCGGCGCGACATTACGCACTAATTTCGCGATATCCAAGATAGTTTCCCACGGCACTTCAGTAAGCCGCGCAGAAACATTCCAAATCAATGCTGGGTCAGCTTCTAGATTATCGTGAACTAATATCGCATCATCAACTAGAATAATTGGTTCGCCATTTAGCTGCTGAGTCCGATAACCACCATGTTCGAGGACTTGGCTAACTTCAGTTAGCCGTTCAGATAACAGGCAATCTACCACGTGCGACATATCGGCGCCCATCATAGTTTGATGCCCGGCGAAGGTATCTGCGCCCGGATACCCGAGCGCGGCGCGATATGCTGTTGCCTGATATCCAGATAATGCTTTTATGGTGTCTTTATCCCTTGATAACTTGAGATCCGGGCGCAATATCTCGAGACCCAACGCCGCTAAGTTCGGAATCTGTAGCGGCTCCCCACGCACGTCAGCCGTCCAGCGGAAAATCGAACCCAACGTATCGGCTTTATCATCGCCAAATCGCCGTTCCCCAGCATCTGGCATTGCACCTATCCCAAATCCATCAAGTATCAATATCGTGGCGCTAACCACTGCCACCTCCAGCAACAACTTCAGCCGAAAAGACATTCGCATTACTACCAATATCAGTAAGCGCATCACCTTGAGCCGTAAAAATGCCGAGTAAATCAGGCGAGCCTTTAACAATGCCACCAACCACAGCGACTTGTGAGCGCGTGACAAATACTTGGGTTCGGAAAGCCAAAATCGCCGTCTCACCCAACAATGGCTCGGAAATATCAGATGCGGGGACTAGCCGACGATAATAGTCGATATTTTCTGCCGGGTCGCTAACAACTGACACTAACCGGCTAGTACGCTCATCAGAACCGAGTAACGCGGCATCAGCATGTCCGCGCGCATAAAAACCACCGCCCGCGATTTGCGGCACCGGTTGCTGCTGCAATACCTCCGAAACGTAAACCATCGCGGGCCGTTCTAGCAGGTCAGCCCGTATCGCATGCTCTGGAGTCGACCCGGTAAGGGCATGTCCTGGCTCAACATGCGTACCACCCAGCTGCGCCACCAACGGGATAGTCGAACAACTGGAATGGCTGGGTAAGCTGATTGTCGGCTCAATGCCATGGGAACGCAGCGAATCTGCGGCCTGACAAACTCGATAAGCAGTGGCAGTTGGAATTGGGCGCCCTTGCGCTTTATCGTAAATAAAACATGGAAAACCCGTTACCCCAGATATTTTGATATTGGGATAGGCAGTAGCGCTTTTTAACACCGCGGGGATAGCCGTTGGTTCAAAGCCACCCGTTTGGCCCGGATAGGTGACAGCAGGGTCACCCGCGATGCGTAATAGTAGTTTTTGCACGATGCCTAGTTGCGCTGCTGCTTCGGCTACGGCAATAAGATTCGGTTGATCATAAACCGTCACAAAATCAGGCCGGGCCGCCAAGATGCGGGGTAGAAAACGCTTAGGTATTTGCACTAAATGGCCGACATTTCCAAGCGCAATGCCATTGCGGATAAATCCCAGCGCCTCGCGCACGTCAATAGCCGCAGCCTTAGGGATTTGGGTGGAAATTGCTTTTGAGACTAGGGGATTGCGCCCGTATTGTTTCTCGACAAACCAAGGGGTAATGCCATAGTCTGCTGCGGTTTGCGCAATATGCTGGGCATTTTCAACTACTGTATCTAGGTCAATAACATAAGTATCCGGTTCAATGACACCAGCATTGTGCAGTTGACGGGCAACCCGAATTAAGGCGGGATTGCGCTGCATTGTCATATTCAGAAACATTGTATTACGCTACTACGGCGTTGATGGCCTTGCTCAGGATATCAACAACTAAATCTGCGCTGGCTCGCATGGGGTTAATGCGCAGCGTCCAGCCCTTGAGTTCGGGTTGTTCCTCCAGATTCGATGACGATAACCGGTAAATCATTGGCCCAATTTCGTATTTCGAGTTAGCGCCTACCGGATAAGGCGCGGCGCCGAACTCGGCCGCCTTGGCTTGCACCTGCTCACCGATTTGGTTTTCGAGCAGGGCGATACAGTTTAGGTCTTGGGTGTTAGCATTAGCGGCTGCCACAATTCCTGGCACGGCACCCGCATTTAGCAATTTAGCAAGCTTGATAGTTTCTTGCGATTGGCGAGCCCAGTTTAGTGGATCGCAAACTAACTGTTGTAAGGCCGTTAACGCTTGATCGCCTTGCACTTGACCACCGCCGGAATAGTTACTCCGATGGGCAGCTTCAATGATATCTGCATCACCCAAAACTACCCCGACACCGGGGGGGCCGTGTAACTTAAACAGCGAAAACGCGGATGCGCTCGCCCCGCGTTCCACACCAATTACGGGCGTCCTGACCACGGTATAGTTTTCATCAACAATAACCCGTTTTCCGGCCTGCTTCGCTAGTTCAACAACCTTTATTGGGTCATAGGAGTCGGTTAGTTTCTGGCGTGAATGTTGCAGATATAACCATTTAGGGGAGTCCGGCGCAGCTAATACGTTAGCGAGCGCCTCACTATCGTTATAGTCAACCCTTAAGGGTTCAACCATGCCATCGTGAAAAGTAGTGGCGGTGGTAGTGTAATCAGGCGCATCATGCACGATTAACCGCCGGTCATTGAGGCGCCATGGCCCGGCAGACAGCGCCACCCGGATGGCTCCGGTGCCTGCGCCTTGTACCAAACACGCGGCCTGAGCACCGAAAGCTTTCGCCAAGACGCGCTCAACCCGAGCCGTGGTGTCGGGCCTACCTAGCGGTGGACGTACCCCGGCGTCGGCAGTATATGCGAGCGCACCGGGTAATTCCTCGGTAGTGGCCTTAACCAGCCGTTGCTGTAACTCAAAAGCACCGGCTTCATCTTGATATGGCAAAGGCGAGATAGGTGGTAAAGTTGGTCTTTGCATCGTATTCCTCTAGTCTATTTCCGCACCAGATAGCCAGCGCAACGGATTCCGCCGATAAAGTAGGTCAAGGGTTGCGTCGTCAATCCCGATATCGCGCAATCGCCCTGCGAATGTGCCTAGTACGTGGCTATAGCCCGTACCGCCTTCGCTCACCAGATAGCCATACCGGGAAATATCGTTACTGAGTAAGATATTTCGTTCATGGCCGAGTTCCAGTAATGCGATCAGCAACTGAATGCGGGTATCGTCACTTTGATAGGACGACTTACCGACCGTATCAAAAGCCACATAAGCACCGGTTTCGGCAATCATTTTGTGTTGTTCGGTGTTTGCAAAGAGGTCTTGGTGGCCGATGCTGACGCGGCTAAAATCGACTCCCGATTCGGTGAGCAATTCTAGTTGCGCCGCGACGCCTTTTCCTAAGGCGGCATGAGTGGATAACGGTAAGTTATATTGCTTTGCAGCGCGCCCAGCGGCCAGAAAGCTCACCCGTTCTGTGGGCGTCGGTTGTTCCGCGTGGGTGCCAATCTCGCCAATAACGCCAGCTTTTACCTCAGTGCCGTCAATGCCGATCGTGATATCACGGCGCAACAAATCTAACGCACTTTCGATATCGGTGAGTTCACCGCTGGGATGAAATGTGGAATAGTACCAACCAGTAGCGGCTACAATAGGTACCTCGGCTTGCTGGGAAATGAGTCGCAACTTTTCCACGTCGCGACCCATTCCCCGAGCCGTTTGATCCACTACCAAACCGAGACCATATCGTTGCTTTGCCTCATGCAATTCGTTGGCCACAGGTGCCACGTCAGTAAGATACCCTTGCGTGTCGCCCGGCCGCCGCAAATCTATCGCTAGATGTTCATGGGGCAACACTGGGCCGTGAATATCTTTTGCCTTTATGTCACCAGTTACGGTTTTGATAAGCATCGGAATCTACCCATTCGTTAAGGCGTGAATATGTTGAGTACGTTAAGTACATTCAGCAATATGCCCGCGAGGATAACCGCCGCTGGCCCCGCAGCGAGCCGCGCGATTGGACGACCAAGTGCCTCGTTGAGCAGATAGAGGCCGCCGACGATAAAGACGCCGAGACCGCCCGCCATGTTTAAGGCCACCATCAACGAACCAACCAGAAGTGCGGTTTGCAGGGTTTCGCCAATGGCATTTCGGATATGGTCGGCTGATTCGCGGATAGAAGGCCAACGTTGCAAGAACCGACCTAAAGCGCTGAGTGCCAAAACCTCAACCCCGAATATCGCCGCACCGGCTGCAAACGCCAGAATAAGCGCGAGGATCGGATTAGCGATACCGAGCCCAATCAAATAGCCCACGGGATAAACAAACGTAAAACCGGCCATCGCATAAGCGCCCGACGCTAAAGCCGTAGTGGCTACCAGTGGAACAAACCCAAATGCTCGCCAGAAATCGGTTTGCGCAGCTTCCACGATATCGCCCGAGGCGATTAAGAAGCTAGTAGCAGCACTGCCTGCAAAGATATGAGTGGCTGAGAGCGCGGCGACTAAACCACCTAAAGCCATAAACCATGGGAGAAACTGCCGCAGCCGCAATGCATTTGGGCCGAATAGTTGATCAACCGCTTCGGCTTCATCTACTTTGGCTTGGAGCGCTATGGCTCGTTCCTCATCAGTCATCCCAGCCAGAGCTATTGTCTCAGTAGCCCGGGCAGCCCGGTCTTGATAAGCGGCAAAACCGATAAGCATAAACACACCAGCAGCCATTGCTAAACTACCAGCGAATACTGTGGGCCAGACATTCATGGCAAGCAGAATCATGGCAGCTTCCACAGCGAAAGTAATAAGGGCTTTAGTGCGCCCAAACTGCCGTGCCACGGCCAACACTGGGAACATCGCGAATAGCCACAGAATGGGGGTGCCCAAAGCGCCGAGTTCAGCAATGAAGTTTACCGGCAAAGATTGGGCAATATTGTTAACCCCAGCCAGACCGAAAGCACTAATGGCACCCCAGCCCAAACCGGCGGCGGCTGCTATCCACCACTTTGGTGCAAGTAAGCCAAGAATTTCAGCCGGTAAAAAGAGTAACCATGGATTAAGGACGCCGGTCGAAAGTGCCATCGGAGCGCCAACCCCGAAGATGAACCCTGCCGATAGGCCGAAGACAACTGTCGCGGTTTCCATTCGCGATGTGCGGCCTTGGATAAAGTCCAACATGAAAGGCCGCGCACCATCGTTAAAAACCGCTAATGCCTTATGTGCCATTACGGCAGAAAAGCCTACGACAATCATCACCAAAATCGATTGCCAAACTGAAAAGTGAATGCCCGCGCCTTCAACAGTGGAAGTGGCAAGCGCCCCGAGTACTGCAAACATCATTAACCCTTACGCTTGTTGTTTAGGGCAGCCCATAAAGCTGGTACCGCATCGTCAACATGGTCAACACAGAAACCGAACGCAACTACCCCGTTATCAATTTGCTTTTCGGTTTCGGCGGTAGTGGGAATAGTGCGACCAAATGTGTGGCATTTGGGACTGCCTAGCATCCCCAATAACACACCCAGGCTAGCACCAGCTCCGGTATGACAAGTGCCGATATAGTAATCGGCTTGCTTGGTTCTTAGTTTGAGCGCAGCGTCCATATCGCTGCTGGCCACCACGGAGTCGCCGGGGCCGAGTAAGGGTTTGAGGGCGTCGGCTACTTGAGCCTTGCCTACTCCACCGGTGATGATCTTCATTGACATATTCCTTTCACAGAGCTTACATGACGGGCGGTTTATGGCGTTATCTCGTGCTTAGGCACTAATATGTACACTGCACTCGACTCTGCCTTGTAACCCATCCCGTCAATAAACCTCTTAGTTAATTTGCATGATTGTTGCAAGATGGATAGTGAGAAACTCAAGTTCGGCCAGAGGCACAGTGAGGTTAAACCTGTCTGATATGCGGCTTGCTAATTCTTGGGCGGCGCTAAGGGCCTCTGGAACTTCGGCCACAACTTCTTGATAAGCTGGCGAACCGGTCTCGCCATTCGCAACGCTATCGTCGCCGGTTAACAGCCGAGTTAGGGCCATTATTAAGTGGGAAGTGAACGTTCCGGCATTATCATCGGTCAAGCCGCCCGTGATATCTAAGCCTTTGAGTTCGCTGGCGACAAAAGGGACGACGCCGTCTGGAGTTTGCCCGCTGAGTTCAAATAACTCTAGGCGCGCAGTTAAATCCGAGTCCATTGATGTTCCTTTATTGGGGTAATGACTTCTGCATTGAAATGTTTAGGTTTTTAGGATGATGTTTATTGGCTAATAAGTGGGCAGGATTGTCCCATCCATAACCAAGGCCGCTGTTTTAGTAACAAGTGGATCCTTTAGCGTGTCCAACACTGCGATTGGAGCTGGATCGGGGGATGAGGCTCGCACTACCACAGCTCTGGTATTGGCATCCGAGGTTAAATCAGCAATGGGGTAGATATCAACGGCGGCTGAGAACCTATCTGAAATCTCGTCCGCATTCCAAACAGTGGCATCTATCGCACCAGTTAGGAAACTCCGGTCAACTTGGTTATAAGAAATGTTGACCAGCCTTTTGGGCGGGATGTCGCCAAAAACTTTAGCAACCAGATTCACGACATCGGTGGACGCTGAATCCACGCCGATTCTAAGGTTTGGATCTTTTAAGCTCCGGCCTTTTTCGACGATAATGGCATGAGAACCGACGTATGATTCCGGGCCGAGATCGTAAACAACTTCAATACCCGGCGTTGCGGCGGCAGCTAATCCAGACATAATAGCATAATCGGTGCGGCCTTCTTTTAGCGCTTGCACCCGAGCTACCGAACCGCGCAGATACATTAGCGACAACGGTAATTGGTGAGCTTGGAATGCCGACATTATCCCAGTAGCTAAGCCTTCATACCTTAACGTGTACGGCAAGGGCATGGATATCGAAACTGATTTATTTCCCGCGAACTCCCACAATGCCACGTGATTCATCTTTGTTAAGAAGCTGCCTAAATGCCCACGCGCTTCCACCGTTATTGCACCGTTATCCTCTAGCAACTTAATCGCCGCTTGGATGGTACCCACACCGCAACCTAGGGTGGCCGCCAGTGTACCCAACGGCGGCAGCCGGTCGCCCACTTGGTACCCCGCTAGCGCGCCGGCAATTTGGGCAGCGGCGTATCCCACTCGGGTCATTAACGCTTGCTGCGGTGCCATGTTCGTAACAATACTCAGAAATCTGATTATTGTAAAATGAGGTTTACGCAGTCGGCGCATTAAGGGAGCAGAACGCGCCACAGCCGTTGGGCTTCTTGCGGCGTGTCAATGTACTAAATATCGAAAATAGCCTGCTATCATCGCTCTATGGAGCCGGGTAGTCCAGCAGAAACGGAAAACGAGCCAGCAAGGTGGCTTGCTGATAACCTAGTTTTGCAAGTGAAGTGCTCTGGCCGTAGTGGGCGTCACTATGGCGGAAAAAACTGAAAGGACATTGACATGTCGCATCACGAATCGAACGGTCGGTTAGGCGCAGACGAAGCTGCCAACGCGGACATCATCGCAAAAGCAAATGATCGAAACCTTGGCGACCTTGATGATGGCGGTGAATTGTTCGCAGATGGCCACTACATTGAGCGGGTTCATGCTGAGAACGCTGAGTGTACCTGCACTGATGAGCCCAGCAGTTGGGATACTTGTCAAGCTTGTAATGGTGAACAAGTAGAGGTAGTGGAACCCGTTGAGGTAGTCGAACCGGTTGAAGTGCTGGTGCCCGTTACTGAGGTTGAGGATGTTGTGGCCTAAGCCAGCGGATTTGGGGTTCAGCAATTAGGGAACCGCTTCGCTATTATGTTAGCGCCAGTTGTTTGGGGTCTAGCTAGCTATTGTGCGTGGCGGTTCGGCTTAGGATTCTGTGCTACGTTAATTTAGCGCGTTCAGTTGAGCGCCTTCATCGGGCTTTAGTTTTAGTGGCGTATGTGCGCTGGGTCGTGTCCGGTGTGGGCGCTTTTGCTGGCGCGATTAGTTCTTTATTTAGCTGGCATGGTAACCTCTTGGGCACCGGATTTGCAAGTGGCAACCGGAAAGCAGCAGTTACACTCAGAGAGGAGTTATTCTATGCAGTACGGGCAAAATGAGCTGTATATTGACGGAGCCTTTACCCCTGGTACCAATACCAGTTACACAGACGTAGTCAACCCAGCCACCGAGGCCGTCATCGGCCAAGTCAAAAAGGGCAGCATTGCAGATGCCCGCGCAGCGATCGACGCCGCTTCCGCTGCCCAACCAGCATGGGAAGCGCTACCCGCCGTGCAACGCGGCGAGTATCTGCACAAGATCGCCGCTGGTATCCGGGCGAAAGAGCAAGAGATCACCGACATCATCGTGCGCGAAGGCGGCAAAACCCAAGGGTTAGCAAATGTGGAGGTCAACTTCACTGCTGATTACCTCGACTATATGGCGGAATGGGCACGACGCTATGAGGGCGAAATTATTCAGAGCGACCGGCCCACCGAAAACATATTCCTGTTTAAAAAGGCTATTGGTGTTACTACTGGTATTTTGCCATGGAACTTCCCATTCTTTTTGATCGCACGAAAAGCCGCGCCTGCGCTGCTTACCGGCAATACCATCGTTATCAAACCCAGCAAAGAAACCCCACTCAATGCCATTGAGTTCGCCAAGATCGTCGATGAAGTTGGCTTGCCTAAAGGCGTTTTCAACCTTGTGACCGGGGCCGGCGCCGAATTAGGTGCCGAACTCTCCGGCAACCCTAAGGTAGGTATGGTACGCCTTACAGGATCGGTAAGTGCCGGCCAAGCTGTCATGCGAGATGCTGCCGACAACCTAACGAAGGTCTCGTTGGAATTAGGCGGTAAGGCGCCAGCAATCGTGATGGCCGATGCCGACCTTGACCTCGCAGCACAGGCAATTGTCGACAGTCGGGTTATCAATACCGGGCAGGTTTGCAATAACGCCGAGCGCGTTTTCGTACAACGTCCGGTTTATGACAAGTTTTTGGACATCTTGACGGAAAAGATGAAAGCGGTGAAGTTTGGTGACCCATCGGAAACCGCCGAGTTGGACATGGGGCCACTGATCAGTACCGCCGAACAAGAAAACGTGCACAACAAAGTTAAGCGCGCAGTTGAGCAAGGCGCAAAGGTTGTGCTTGGCGGCAATCCCGTGAAAATCAATGGGAAGGGCGCTTTCTTTGAACCCACCATCTTGACAGGCGTCGATAACAAGTTTGACGTTATGCAAGAGGAAACATTTGGGCCGGTGCTGCCTGTCACTGTTTTTGACACCTTGGATGAGGCCCTGGAATATGCCAATGACAGCGAGTATGGTCTGACTTCCAGCATTTACACCAACGACCTTAACACCGCAATGAAGGCGATTCGCGGTTTGAAGTTTGGTGAAACCTACGTGAACCGGGAAAACTTTGAGGCTATGCAAGGCTTCCATGCCGGTTGGCGCAAGAGCGGCATCGGCGGCGCGGACGGCAAGCATGGGCTAGAGGAATATCTGGCAACGCAAGTCGTCTACCTAGAATACAAGTAAGAGCTTTATTCTGGGGCGGTCTACTGTGTTGCTGTCGATCGCAAGTGAGTCTAAAACTAGCTTTGCTCGCGCGCTCAGTAGGCCGTCCCCAGAATAGAACTCCAGTTTTTGATTAACGAAAGAAGTAATAAATGTCTGAATATCGTGGTAGTACTCGCGAACAAGCGCTTGACATCATTAACCTGCATAGGCTTGAGGATGACGCGCGCCAGAATATGGAGGTGGGGCCGTTCGGGTATCTACGCGAGGGTGCTGAGGACGAATATACGCTAAAGCAGAACCTCAAAGCGTGGGAAACTAAACGTATTATACCTAGGGTACTGCGCAATCTTGATACCCAAGATACCCGTACCTCTCTGTTGGGTATTGATATCTCAATGCCAATTATTCAAGCACCTGTGGCGGCCCAAAAACTCGCCCATGTTGATGGGGAAAATGCGACGGCAAGGGCGGTGGCTGATGTCGGCTCGATCTTTACGCTTTCCGCTTATGGTTCGACGCTAATCTCCGAGGCGCATGAGATCGCGCCCGAAGCGCCGCAGTTTTTCCAGTTGTATATGTCGAAGCATGATGACTTCAACAAGTACATTCTAGAAAAAGCTCGTGAAAACAAGGTAAAAGCAATTGTGCTTACCGCCGATGCGCCACTTAACGGTTATCGCGAGGACGACATCATTAACAAGTTCGTCTTTCCGTTCCCGCTGTCTAACCTTGCCGACTATGCTGCCCAATCGGCCCAATCAGAGGTGGGTTCCAATGCTGGCACCTCGCTGACCGACATTTACGCCGGCGCAAAGCAGGCGTTAGAGCCGGGGGATATCGCCAAAATCAAAGAATTCTCGGGTGGGCTGCCGGTGCTCGTCAAGGGCGTGCAATGTGCTGAGGATGCGATGATCGCCATCGGTGCTGGTGCAGATGGTGTTTGGGTTTCCAACCACGGTGGCCGACAGTTGGATGGTGGGCCGGGCTCGTTCGAGATGTTGGGCGAGGTGGCTGAGGCTGTCGCCAAGCAAGTGCCAATCGTTTTCGACAGTGGCATCCGGCGCGGCTCCCACGTGTTCAAAGCGATAGCGAATGGTGCAGATGTGGTGGCTATTGGGCGGCCAGTGTTGTACGGCTTGAACCTTGGCGGCAGGCAGGGTGTTGAGAGCGTTTATAACCATCTCAATAAAGAGTTGAAAATCATTATGCAGCTTGCTGGGACGCCTAACATCGAAGCGATAAAGAAAGCTAAACTTGTTTAGGTAGCTTTGTTCTTGTTATTTGGTTGAGCAGCGGGCGGGCAAAGTTCTGCTCGCTGCTTCGCTACTTGTTTTTGTAAAGGTGTTTGTAAAGTTAACTACCCAAATTGGGTTTAGGCGATGGTTGGTGCCAGATGACGATTCGCATCCTAATAGTGGACGACCACCCTGTAGTGCGCTCTGGGCTGGCCGGGATGCTGTCGGTTGAGCCTGATTTAGAAGTCATCGGTGAAGCCGGCAACGGTGACGAGGGTGTGCGGATGGCGGGGGAGCTAGCACCCGATGTGGTGTTAATGGATTTGCGGATGCCCGGCCTTGATGGGGTGGGCGCTACTAAGCGGATTCTTAGCGCTCGCAACGCTGGAGTGGTTCGTTCGCCCTTGCCCCGAGTGTTGATCTTGACAACATACGATACCGACGCTGACATACTGCGGGCCGTTGAGGCCGGAGCTACCGGCTACCTGCTCAAGGATACTCCGCATGAGGTACTGGTAGCTGGGGTGCGGGCAGCAGCGCGCGGTGAGACAGTGTTAGCTCCTACCGTTTCGACGCGGCTGATTGGGAATGTGCGCGCTACCGCCGAACGCATTACCCCGCGCGAAACTGAAGTTTTGGCGCTAGTGGCCGAGGGATTGTCGAATGCCGAGGTAGCCAGTCAGCTATTTATTAGCGAGGGCACTGTAAAAACACATCTAGTGCGGATCTTCAACAAACTGGGTGTAACTGACCGCACCGGCGCGGTTACTGAAGCTCGGCGCCGGGGCTGGGTGCGCTAAATGCGTGTTATGGTGTAGCTCTGTTGGGCTTTGCTAGGCAGGAATATCAACTATGCGTGATGGCCCGAGAACCGGTGTTATCGCCCCAGCCGAAATAGCGGCTAAGTCGGTGGTGAGCTTTCCAATCCGATCGGGTGACACTAAGACAGTGAATAACGCCGCAGACGCATATTCAATAGGTTCTAGCACGGCATCGTTACTATTCACCCATTCGCGAACCTGATTTTCGATGCGCCCCACGTCGGTGTATCGGACAGTGAACGTTGCCTCGGTGAGTTCCTGCCGTTTTACCAACAAGCCGTCGTCCGTCGCCGCGTCTAAAGCTGCCGCCACGGATGACGAATACGCGCGAATCAGGCCGCCCGCGCCCAGCAACACGCCGCCAAAGTACCGCGTGACCACCGCAACTATGTCGGTCATCTCCCGTGCCCTTAGTACTTCCAACATCGGTACCCCAGCGGTCCCGCTCGGCTCGCCATCGTCCGAGGACCGCTGCTGGTCGGCGTGGGTGCCGATAACGATGGCAACGCAATTATGGTTTGCATTCCAATG
>JGI24699J35502_11134088_pt1 | contig 29371 bp, 37 predicted proteins | sample TergutMp193P4_FD_35502 | JGI IMG/M metagenome (IMG submission 35502)
TTTCGATATTTTATATTATTGTATAAAAGAAAAGCGACCTTAGGAGATATCTAAAGCCGCTAAATTGTTGGTTTTAAGAGAGTGGAGCATACGAGACCATTTTTAATATAAACGTAAATTCATTAAAATACAGAAATCGCATGAAATCACAATATTATTATTTTTATTATCCATTAAAGATAAACAAAATTAATTAAACTAAAACGGTTTTAGTCCCTGTTTTTTCCAAGGGGGACTATTTTATTTATTAAATAGGGTCATTGCTTTTTCTTTAGCTTTATCAGTAACTTCTATGTAAGGTTTCATTGCGCTGTAATCGCTATGCCCAGTCCATTTCATAACGATTTGAGGAGATATGCCGAACATCAATGCATTGCAAATAAACGTTCTCCTGGCGGCGTGTGTGCTAATTAATTCATATTTTGGATATATTTCATCTATACGTTCACTACCTTTGTAATAAGTTATTGTTATAGACGTATCTATTTCACACAATTTGCAAAGTTCTTTGAGCGAATCATTCATTTTTTGATTTGATATTATAGGCAAAGCCAGATTATTAGAAAATTCCAAATTTTTATATTTATCAAGAATAGCCTTAGAATAGTTATTTAATTCTATTTTAAGGCTATTACCTGTCTTTATGGTTGTTATTGATATATATTCATCAAAAACATCAGTACGTTTCAAATTAGCGACATCAGAATATCGGAGCGATGTAAAGCAACAAAAACAAAACACATCTCGCACCTTTTCTAATTTCTGAAATTCTTCCGGTATTTTATAATTGTATATTGACATAAGTTCGTCCCAATCTAAAAATATAACTTTATTCTTTTCTATTTTTAATTTTGGTTTGAATGTTTGAAAGAAAACATTATTGTTATATCCTTTTCGGACTGACCATCTAAGGAACCATTTTAATAGATTTATTTGCTTTTCTATTGTTCTATTTCTCATTTGGAGTGTGTCACGAAGGTAGGTTATATATTCATTCAATCCCTTTTCATCCAATTTTTCAAAAGTCAAATTTTTATCGAAATCATAAAGATGATTCTTGATAGTAGCCATTTTCTGGCGTGTCGCCTTTACCCATGAATTTCTATGCCATTCTTGTTCTATAAATTCATCAAATAAACCGTAAAATGTTTTATCAATAGAGTTTTTTCTGCCGATAACTAACCCGAAAGCATTTCTAAATTCATCAATATCTGGGATAGTATCTCTCAATTCAAATGAAGCAAACACCTTTTCACAAGCTCCTTCAAATCGCTGTATTTCCTTGTTTATGATATTCGCTGCCATTTTCTTTCTTCCATGTGTTGTGTTGTTTATGCAGCGCTGTGTTTCTGTACTCCATTTTGCAATATCTACCCGATACCCTATATTAAATGAAACAATATTCTTATTGTGGTTCCATTTAATCCTGTATCGTAATTTAGCATCCGATTTTCCTGACTCTTTATCAAGCAGAAATTGACAAACACGTTTAATATTCATCATTTCATTTTATTTGAGATTTTATCATTATAAAGAATGTTACTTTTTGTACATTTCCTCGTTCCTTCTCATTATCCATTCGGCTGAAACGCTGTAATCGATAACGAGATGAGTAATCCATGCCAATTGCAAAATATCGCGTGACTTATTCTCTTCGAGAAGCCAAAAGTTACGGATGTTTATTCCATACATGCGTGTAAATGTTTGATTGCCTATTATTATTTTTTTTGCTTTTAAATTTTAAATTGTCTCAAAAAAGCGCTCGACTATTCTTGTCTTATAATAAACTTATTGTGAGTTTTTTGTTGATAAATTACAAATATCTCCTTACTGCATTAAGTAATTGTTCTGAATACTTAAAAATATCATCAATGGAGGATATATCATATTTTGTATAAGATTTATCATCATTTTGAATTTCTATCTGTTTTTTATCGTTATTATTGAAATATAAACGGCAAGGACACTGACGTATCGTATCATCAATTAATATTGAAAAAAACTTTTGAAAATCCCTATAAAAAATACGTTCTTTTTCTATGCCTTGACGTAATATTGATTTTACAACATAAAAACCTTCAATTTCTTCCTGTGTCGTGACAATAGAGCCATCATCACTCATATAAACAACGCCTTCAGGTAATTCCCTTTTTACATCTTCTTTTTCTTTTGTGTCTTTAGTATTTTGATCTTTACCTTCTTCCGATTCTGACTCTGATTTTAATGCAGTTTTCAATCGTTCATTAAATACATCATTTATATAATTAGATATTGACCTGCGTACTAAGTCAGTAAAAAGGTCAAGTATTTTTTGCGTTATCATTCCATCATATACTTGTTTTGCTAATAATTTCACAAATTCAGGGCTTGGATTTGCAAACTCTTTTCCAATGATACTTTTTAGTTCACTTGTGTATTTTAGCTCATTTGCAGAACTAAGTATTTTGTCTAAGTCAAAGTATGCTTTTTGAAATTTCTTTAACTCTTCTATTTGGTTGCTTTTTATATTTGTTAAATCAAATTCAAAAAATGGCTTTTCGTCCATCTTATTTGGAGTTACTAAATCACTGTAAAAACGATAAACGATTCCATTTGTCAATAATCCGAATTTAGCATTTGAAACAGTAAAATAACGCAATAATTGATTGTCATGTAATGTTAAATCTTCTTTCCAGTGTTTGCATTCTATTAAAATAACCGGAACCCCATCTTTCATAATAGCATAATCAACTTTTTCCCCTTTCTTTATACCTACATCACAAGTAAATTCAGGTACTACCTCTATCGGATTAAACACATCATAGCCTAATGCCTGCAAAAAAGGCATTACTAAAGCATTTTTTGTGGCTTCTTCTGTTTGTAGATTGTCTTTAATCTTCTCTACCTTGTCTGCTAATTGTTTTATTACATCTTTGAAATCCATAATAATAAATTTTAAATAGTTAGTATATTCATGTATTTTTTATTTTACTGACATGCATAACAATATACGATAAAATCCATAAATATCATCAAAAGACACATCAAATGGAGCGTATCGTTTATCATTATTAATTGAAATGCACTTAACATACCCTTCTTTTTCTGAAGGAACTATAATTTTTATAATAGTTCCATTACAAGTGTCAAGAACATATACTTTTCCCCAATCAATGAATGCTTTTTCATTAATTTTTTTGATTAGAATTTGAGCGCCGGAAGGAAATTCAGGAGACATACTATCTCCAGAAACGGTTATAGCCCAATCTGCCCCCTTTATTGGTGATATTATTTTTTCACAATCGCTCTTTTTAACTGAAACGACAAAATCATTAAGCGAGCCGCCTTGAGCTGAAATAGGAAGTAATGAAACATAGACAGTTTCAGAATCTTCTTTTTCTGAAACTGCTTCTCCTATCCTTTCAAAGTAATTAACTAATTTAGATGCGTGTTCTATTGTTGGCGTTTTTGTCTTCTCTTTATATTCTCTAAGGATATACTCTGGTATATTTAATTCTTGGGTAATAGAATATAAATCATCTGTAGATTCGATGTATAATGTAGCTTTTTGGGTCATTGATGAATCTTCTTTTCCCATAAGTATAAATTCTTTATATTCTGGAAATCTATGTAATATTTTATTTAAAGTTTTTGGACTAACTTCAACTTTTTCATTTATAATATTATATACATTATCTGCCCTTTTGTTGCCGATCTGTTTTGAAAACTCATAAGGAGTAATTCCTAATTTTTCAATTAGATTTTTAATGTTATTATTTATTTCCGTATTCATCATTACGTTTTTATTTGTATAGTTTATCTATTCTTTTTTATTTCCATATATATACTTAATAATTGCTTTGCATATATATTTAATTATCAAATGATTAATACTATTAACAATATTTAACTAAATAATATTACGTTTTAATTTGTATATTACATTTTAATTTGTATCTTTGCAGCGTGTTTTAATTAAAACGCATTCAAAGTTAATAAATAAATTTATAAACAACAAATAAAAAGTAAAATGAAATTGGACGAAAAAATTATTAAAACCGATTTTCGGATAAAAAAAGAAGCAAGAGAACTCTCCATTTATAATGAATGGAATGAGTTAATGAAACAGCCAGGAGCCATGGCTTCTGCGGTTGACAAATACTTACGTGAAAAGTATGGGTTTGGCGCAGATTCAACTATTTGGTTTATCCGTAAGCGAGTTGAAGAACGATTAAAAGCTGGAAAATAAGTTATGGCAACAATAGGAGAAGTGTTTGAAAATGCAAGGCGAAATAGAATAATACTGAATCCGAGTAAACGCTCTGATAAGAAGATGTTATCCAATGCAAAAAAACAGTTAGAAAAGGCTTCTACGCTGTTAAGAACTGGATTCAGGATGGATGACGATTTTGAAAAATCCCAAGAATTGTATGCTGATAGAAATAGACGCATGAAAAAAGAGGACTTCATAAATTTGACAGTCCAGAGTCAATATGGAGTGAAGGTTCTCATTAAAGAAATTGTAGGAAATATAGCAACGTGTGGAGGAAATGGAATTACTTTTTTTCTCCCTACAACAGAACTATTTTTTAAAGGCAAATCGGTGTATGAATGGCTAAATAAATCAGATGATGAAAACAAAAATAAGTAAAAAAACTGTGATGGGACAAGCATGGAGTTTATATAGAACTCAAAAAGTAAAAACATCCTTTTCATGGTGTCTCAAAAAAGCTTGGGCTTTGGAAAAAGAAAGAGTTGCAGGGTGGAATAACCGGTATGATTTCAAGTCGAGTAATACCAAAGCAGTAAAAATTGATTCTTGGTATTATAATAATCCAGATATTGAAGCGGATTACCGCTCTGGTAGATATATGGGAGACTAAACATATACATACAGTGAATACTAAATATTCCTTTGGGAAATAGCAAAATTAGCTTCACTTTAGAATCACATTTATGAATAGAGATTTAAACACAATGGTCGTTCAACTTACGATAGGTGAATTGATTGATTTCCTTGCTAACAGTATGATTCCCTCTGAACTACCAGTCAAACAGAATTTTGAATCCAGTGATAAATATGTACATGGAATCTCAGGCATAGCTAAACTATTGGGCGTTTCAAAAACAATGGTACATGAATATCGCAAAAAAGGTTGGATAGAGCCAGCAATAAAACAGGTCGGGCGCAAAATAGTATGTGATGCCCAGCTTGCTTTGGAGTTATTTGGGAAAAAAAACTTAAATAAATAAGTGATGACATACGTATTTCGACATAAAACAGAGGAAAACCGGATAAAGATGATTGATGCCGGTAATATGGTAGAAGCTAAAGAAAAGCTATCAAAAAGGTTGTTGGAGCATCCAACGATAATCAATGGGGTTAGAACATTCGAGAGTATAAAGGATTACCAATATGACTGTGTGATATGAAACGAGATATTAAAAAACAAAAGAGGCTCGGAAACTTTGAACAATCTAAGAGCCTCTCAATATTAACATTCAAATTTTAAAAAAATGAATTCAAATTCAACTGCAAAAGTACAAAAAAATTCTATCCAGACAAGGGATAGGGTAAAAAAAAGGCAAAAGTGGACGCCGGAAAAAAACAAACAACTTTCGGAGCTGTACAACAAATACAGCAACAAAGAAATAGCCAAAATAATGGGTACAAGCTTGTATGCTATTAAGAAACAAGCTTCACGCCTTAGACTAAAAAAAACAGTAAAGTATATGTTTACTGATGAAGAAATTGAGGAGATAAGGCGAAATTACAAGCTAACTCCTGTATATAAATTAGCAGAGAAATATGGAATAAGTCAAAGAGCATTATGGTATATTGCTAAAAAATACGAAATAAATAAAAGGAATATAACCATAAACTACCCATGGACACCAGAAAAAAACAAACAACTTTCGGAGCTGTACAACAAATACAGCAACAAAGAAATAGCCAAAATAATGGGTATAAGCACGAAAACAGTATGCGAACATGGCAATAAACTCGGATTGAGTAAATCAAAAGAGATTAAGAAAAAAAGATTAAGGGAAATTGCAATTGAGAGAAATTACTCGGAACGTATATTTCAATGCGACAAAACTATTGCATATTATTTAGCTGGCAATAAAAAATTTGATAAAGAGAAAAAAAATGCACTAATTGAGGGATACCTAAAATACCCTGAACTGATAGAATTAAAGAGAAAACAAATATTATTGAAAAGGAAAATAAAAGAGTTAAAAAATGGATAACATAGATTATAGCAATCAACTTGATGACCGTCTTGAGTTGATGGTAGGAAAAACCTATAAATATAACGGCGGAATAATCAGGGTACGCGATGTAAGAAGAAGAGGAAACATTGCAATGCTTATAACTGAAGGAGCGCCTGTGTACATAAATATAGACGACTTGGATAATGAATTAAAGGCATTTAAACAGATAGATGATAATATGCTTGTGCGTGATACGCGAATTGTTGATTCTTTATTGTACAGTGATAATATATATGACGTAATTAAAAATACACTGTTAGATGTTGTTAAAAGGATAGATAATATTGAGGGGGAATATACCGTACAAAGGGCGCAAACCTCGATTAATGCTATGGATAAGTTAATAGAACTTGAGAAAGCAAGAATAACAGCGCTTATTTCATTAAAATAGAAATTATCATGGAATATTCAGTAAAAACGGAACAATACATATTTAATGCATTAAACAAATACAGCTATTCACTTAAGCAATATAAGGAAGATGCATTGCAGGAAATACGGATAGCAATTGTTCTTGCTGAAGACGAAAAGGACGCTATGCATATAGCAGGCAGGCTTTGCTATAAGTTGTTAAAAGAATTCGGATGTAGTAGAGAATTCCTCAGCTTGGACAAGCCCTATGAAGATTCCGGAAAGACTAAAGAGTATGCAGATGACAGCAACGACAGTGGCAGCTCCAGCGATATTATAGATGACCGGAATGATAACGGTAATGATGTAATAAAGCGGGCAATTATTATATACAAGAAGGTTAAGGATGCAAAGGAAACGTGCTGGCATCTTGGAATAAATTATACAAAGGAATTGGATAAAATTTTATATGAAGCAAGTTATGAATAAATATCAAATTATAGAACTCACATTTTGGCTCACAATGATATACTTTGGAATACTGTCACTTCTCACACAAAAACGTATAATCTCCTATGAGAATTATTATAATATTATGAGTTGGAGTATATGTATGATTGTTATAATTGCTTTTATAATAGGACAAACAATAAAGTTAAATAAATAAAATATTAATATGAACAAAGTAATAAAAACAAATGGCGACGCTCGCCTTTTTCTTCTAACAGTAGATACAGAAAATCAATGTTTTATGAATGGCAAAAATATAGTGAAACATTTTAAAGAATTATGTTTATTGGTGGAAACTCCAATCTATCATGTAGAAGATGATGATGAAGAAACAGTCTCTATTCCTGTCCTTCTCGACAAGGAGGGAGCTAAACAGTTAATTGAAGAACTTGAATTATTTATTAAACAGTTTTGAAATGAAAAAAGATAATTATTATGAATCATCCAAGCGAGTTGATGGCTCTACCACACTTGGAAAATTTTTCAATATAGTATTGGATAAACTTGATATTTTAAGAGCGGTATATTACCCTCATTCATACGAAACACTGCGTATAAGTGGACATAAAACTGAGGAGGTAAAGTTAATATCTGGAAATGTTTTTTATGATATATGCTTGGGGGAATTGTACTTTCACAGTGTAATAGAAAACTTAACCCGCTGGCAGGAGGTTATAAACGAATACATTGTTGATTTCAATTGCAAATGGAAATATTATGCAGTATCAAAGCGCATGAATTCTATTGGTAAATATGGCTGTGATAAAAATGATTGTTCGGCAAGCGAAGATGAATTGACTTTGTATTCGATAATAAACAATCTCGGCTCGAATGATTGGCAAGACATGTTTTTAACTGCACGTTCAGTTGATTTGTATCCGTTAGCCTTAAAGTTAAAAGTATTTGGAAGTATAGACGTAAATGATATGTTTCAAAAGTGTTTCAAAGTAAAAATACCGTCTTACCGATTGGAAAATGGAGAAATGATTGAAAACAGTTTTGCCGACGAACTGATATACAGGATAGAGAGGGAAGATTCAGCCGTTTTGGCTGCAAATACGTTGATGACTGTTTGCAATGAAATTTGTAGAATGATAAACGATGTAAAGCGTCTTGATATGAAATCAGACAATAAGGATTTTTTCAATCACCTGCCATATCGCATTCAGGATATACTTGATTTGAATGTTGAACCGAAAAATTTTTTTGATGAATAGAGATAGAATCATTAAGCAGATACCGGCAATTATGAATATGCAGGACGTTAAAAATTGTTAGGCTTGCTATTTAATTTGCCGGTTATAAATCTGTTTTGTATCTTTATATGAGATTAATAATTAAATAATTATAGAAATGAAAACGATGATTAGAATCAATCTAAGGTATGCTCAAAAAGCATACGAAGCGATTACCGATAACCAGTATCTTGAAGATAACGTTTATTGCGAATATCCGGATACATGGATTATTGAAGAAGAAGATGAGCATGAACATGCTCAATTACTTGCTGACTTTATCAGTCAGCTTGACAGTTTTGAAATTCCGTCGGATGAGTTTATTATATTAAAATAATAACGATTATGGAAAACGTAACATTACAGGAATTCAGCGATTTGGCTCGCAGGGCTTATTACTTTACTTCATTCGATCCTGAAAAATGGGCTGAAATAACTATAAGCGAGTACGAAAAGGAATTAAACTCCGACCTTGAAAATATGCCGGATGAGGAAAAAGAACGCTATGTCACGAATTACAAAAAGTATTTTCAAACTTGGTTATCCGCTCATTCCAATTGTATCAGCTCTGCAATAACGGGGGGGTCTGGTTTTAATGTTGGAAAGGCTGAAAGGGCAAACAGCAGGGAACAAGCAGCATTAGTTAATTTCTACCAATGGCGTGAAAGAGCTTTGAAAGCTATTGAGAAAAAGCAAAAAGTAGAACTTCCAGAGGACGAAAAGAAAAAACAGGCTTGGAACAGGCTAAAAAACAGCATTATTTCAAGTGCTTCAACTATCCGGGAAATAAACGACGGCGTAAACACATACAGTAACAAGTCGTTATTTGTTTCTTCTATTTATAACAAAGTTGAAACGTATGCAAGAAACGGCGATATTGAAACAGTAAGCAAAGCAGTTGAACTTTTGAGAGAATTAAATAAAACGTCTCCTATCATTACGGAACGGCATAAATTCTTCAAACTTATGGAGGTTGCCGAAGCCAGCAGAAAAGAATTATCTGATAAATCGGAAAAAGAAAATACAGAGGTTCCATTCAAAGGAGGAAAAGTTGTAAATAATTTTAAGGAAAACAGGCTACAAATTATTTTCGATGAAAAGCCTTCTTCCGAAATTATTAATTTACTCAAAAACCATGCCTTCAAATGGTCACCACGCTTTGGAGCATGGCAGAGACAACTGACAGCCAACACGGTTTATGCTTTCAAAACTTTTATTTATCCTGTATTGAAAACAGAATGAGCATCATTGAAATTATCAACTGGATTGAAGCCGATAAAAAGGCTCGGAATATTTTTCCTACTCATGCTACCTTCCGTGAGATTCTAAAAATTCACGGAAGGCGCGAAGAAGCAGTGAAAGAGTTAAACAATCTGTATGTTGAAGGAAAAATAAAAGTAGGTGATACGGTGAATGATAAATACATTAGAATTAAGAGATGAAAAATTCATTTATTATACATACATCATTTTATGAGCCTGTAAAATCACTTTCGGATAAGCAATTAGGACGTATATTCCGTGCGTTATTCGACTACCAATTAGGGAACGAGGTGCAAGTGGAAGACGACATCAAAATGGCATTTCTGTTTTTTAAAAACCAGATAGATATTGACGAACAGAAATACAAGAATAAAGTCGAAACAAACAAGCAAAACGGAGCGAAAGGTGGTGCGCCAAAAGGGAATAGTAATGCACACAAAAAAACAACCGAAAACAACCGAAACAAGCAAACGGTTAAAAAAACAACCGAAACAAGCCTAAATGATAATGATAATGATAATGATAATAATATTTTAAAACCCCCTAACCCCCTTAAAAAAGGGGGAGGTTCAAAACGAGATGAAAAAGAAGATTCATTGAATGCGAAAGCTCGAAAAGTTTTTGAAGAGCATTATCATAACACATTTTCAGAAAATTATTACTGGACCGCCAAAGACGCCGGTAATATGGCAAAGTTGCTAAGCGCTTTGAAATTCAGGCTTGAACAAAAGGGGCTGCCGGATGAGACTGAAGACGTCATCAATGCGCTGCAATCTTTCCTCGAAAGCATTTACGATAAATGGATTTTGGCTAATTACAGCGTTCCTGTGATATTTTCAAAATTCAATGAAATAATTACTCAAGCTAAAGAAAAAAAAGATGATCAAAAAAAAGACAACATATACATGCCATGATACAGTAAGAATTCTGCCGCATTCGACAGAATTGGAAGAAGCCATTTTGAGCGCACTGATGCTTGAAAATGATGCTTATTCCATGATTGATGAAATACTTACTCCGGAGTGTTTTTACGATAAGCCACATGAATTGATTTTTACCGCTATTCAGGATTTGGCATCTCATCGAAGCCCGATTGACCCGATTACCGTTATTGAGCAGTTACAGAAAAACAAAACACTTGAAGACGCCGGTGGAAGGTTATACGTTGCTCAGTTATCGCAAAAAATGGTATCCAGCGCACATTTGGAATATCATGCACGAATAGTGAAACAAAAAGCGCTTGCAAGAAAAATGATTGAATTCGGCGGTAATGTTCAGTCAATGGCTTTTGATGAAACGGGGGATATTTCGGACGTAATGGAATTTGCTGAAAGTACATTCACAGAGTTATCAACTCAAACGCTTAGCTCCGATGCCGTAAGCATGTCGGAGGCAATCAGGGAAACAATGGATTTTGCCTCTAAAATTCAAAAAGAAAAAGACAGTGGAACTTTACCGTACATAAAAACAGGATTGAAAGGGCTTGATAATCAGCTTCACGGGGGCTGGCGAGCGCCGGACTTTGTGATTATAGCCGGACGTCCGGGTATGGGAAAAACACAGTTTGCCCTGCTGTACGCGTCGGCTGCCGGTTATGCAGGAAAAGACTGTTTATTCATTTCAATTGAAATGACAAAGATTCAGTTAATCATCCGCTACCTTCTTGAAGATGAAAGAATAAGTGCAGACCATATTTTGACCGGGCAATTAACATTGGAAGAATGGCATATCATTGACGTTAAAGCGGGAGAAATGAGTAAAATGAAGCTGTATATAGCCGATGATTATAATGTCCGGAATTTCACAGCGATAAAATCACTTGCACGGAAAAAACACAGAGAAGGCAAGCTAAAGATGATGATTATTGATTATTTGCAGCTGATTCGCACAGGCATGAAGTTTGGAACTCGGGACCAGGAAATTGGATATATTACCAGCGAACTGAAAAACCTTGCAAAAGAATTGAATATTCCGATTATTGCGCTAGCACAGTTAAGCCGTCCCGAACGCGGAACGGTAAAGGTAGCATCCCCGCGATTGCAAGACTTGCGTGAGAGCGGAAATATCGAACAGGATGCCGATATAGTAATATTCATTCACCGACCGTACTATTACGACCAGACTGCGAAAGATGACAGCAACAATAGTTGGAAGAATCGCGGATGGCTTATTATTGCCAAACATCGAATGGGTGAAAAGGATGCAAATGTATTTTTCAGGCATGATAATCAATATAAAAAGATTTGGGATGATTCTATGGGGAATAAAGATACTCCCTTTTAATAAATCCATTTGGACAGGCAAAAAATACAGTTTATTTTGCGCCTGTGCTACTTTCTATATTGAATAGATAAATTTATCAAAAACAAAATAAAGTTCCCTGAACGGGCTTAAAACGGCTAAAAATTCATTTTTGTCATTCATTAAAAATTTTAACAATTTTAGACCTTAACTTTACCAAAACCCAACTATGAAAAATAAATTGAGTTGTAGTTGCAATAACAATTGCCGTTACAATTGTTGTTACAATTGCCGTTACAATTGCAATAACAAACTGAATATCAATTAAATAAATTTGCATTTCTCGGATTGATTTACTACCTTTGTATTTTATAATATAAACGGTATGGATACTCAGGAAATAATAGACAAAAACTTGCAGTTTGAAGGGAATCCGCGTAAAATAACAGGGACCCAGATAGAACGTCTTGAAGGCGACCTTGAAAAGTTTGGAGACTTGTCAGGCGTTGTTTACTGCCAAAACAATAAAGCATATGTAAGCGGCAACCAGCGTTCAAAAATCTTTGATGGAGCTGAAATAGAAATCATCAAAAAATTCAATGAACCACAGCCCGACAAAACGGTTGCAGTCGGATTTATTAACTGGAATGGCAACCGATATACATACAGGGAAGTGCAATTTACACCCGAAGAATTTCGCGAGGCTTGCATAATTGCCAATAACGATGGCGGCTCATTTGATTGGGACGTACTATCCAAAGACTGGGATAAATTTGAATTATCATCCTATGGACTTGACATTTCCGAATTTGAGCATCTTTTTTCTAATGAAGATGAATTGAGTATAGCAAATAAAAGTTTTGAGCAAACAACCTCTCTTGAGTATATGAAATTTGGAAGCTATAAAATTCCACTTTCCGATACTGAACTGTCAGTACTAAACCAAAAGGCAGATGAATATTTTTCAATCAATGGAACTCTAACAGGGTTTGTACAAACATTAATTAATCATGTTGAATGTAGCTGACATAGAAATATCAAAACTGAATCCAGCGGATTATAACCCACGCTATCTTTCTCCGGAAGCATTGATAGAATTGCAGGAAAGCATACAAACGCTCGGAATAATCAAACCGGTTATCATTCGTTCTGAAGATTACAAGTTGTTAGCCGGTCACCAAAGGACAAAAGCCTGTGCAGCTATGAAAATGCAAACTATCCCTGCTTTTGTACTGTCAGGGGTAAACTCGTCCGATGAAGTTCGATTTAATCAACTTCACAATTTTTGCGAGTGTGAAATCAGCGAGCGGGCTCCAATAATCAAAATACATTCCGTTTTGCAGCATGGTTATCAGGTTATAAAAAACTCTCATATTGAAATTGTATCAGCTGGAGAAAAAAACCAATTTGTAAATGAGTTGTTAAAAATGATTCTTCGTTATGGACAGTTTGCCAATGCAGTTTCAGACATGGAAGGTAATATAATTGTTTCATCTGTATATGCCAAAACCGTTAAAATGTTAGGTATGGATTTACTTATTTACGCGATACCTGATGAACTGATTGAAAAAGTAAAATATTATTTCGGAAAAGAGTATGGACAATTCGAGTACTCACATATCGAAAAGAAAACATATATTCAATCTTTGGCGCAAAAATTCAGATTACGCACGAACTCGAAAGGTGAAGAAAGTAAATTTTCTCATTCGACTTTATATGAAAAAATAGTCATTCCAAATATAACAAAAGATATGACTATTCTTGATTTTGGAGCAGGTCAAAGGGATTATGCAAAGATGCTTGATGAAAAAGGGTATAAGGTTCACACAATAGAATTTTTTCTACGAAAACCGGGAATTGATACTATTTGGATAGATGAAATTCGCAGGGATTTTATCAGGATAAAAAAGCATCTCGAAACAAAAGGTCAATATGATGCCATTGTATGCGATTCAGTTCTCAACTCCATAAATTCAATTGAAGATGAAAAGGCTATACTTATTTGCCTTTCTGCTTTATGTAAGCCAAACGGACTGATATTTTATTCAGGGATACCTAAAGAATTCAAAATAGGAGTTACCGACCGTAAAAATTCAGCCGACTACAGAGGTTGCAGCTTATTCATAGATAAAAACGGATTTACAGGAAATTACCGATATGGAGAATGGTATTTTCAAAAGTATCATACAAAAGAAGATATTCAAAAACTCAATACGTTGTACATCGGAAGAAACTATCAAATTTATTATGCGGGAACTCCAATTGTCAATGGGTTTAAAAAATCATCATGGCAGGTTAAGGCGATTAATGAGAAGCCAAACACTCCAGAACACACTCTTTGGGCGCTCAATCATGAATTCTCTTTACCGCTTCCAAATGGTAAAAAATGGGATTTGAATGAGGATATTATTGAAGCTTATAACAAGAGTTTGATTTTGACAAATGGATTTTGACAGATGGCACGAAATGGAATAGCGCGAGACAAAATAATTAAGGAAACTCAAAGGGAGTTAATTTGTCGATATAGAGTGAAATCATACTCATTTCGTGAAATTGCAGAATTAGTTTCAAACGAAACAGGTGTCAAAATTACTTATCAAACTGCATTCAATGACTACATACATGCTTTGGAAGAAGCCAAAAAACAGGTAGATAAGACAGCGACTTATGGGCTTATTTCAGAACTTGAAAAATTGGATAGACTTGAACATCAATACTGGCAGGCTTGGGAGAAGTCAATAGGGAAAACTTCAAAAAAGAAGGTAAGGCAAAGAGGAAACATGAAAAATGATGCTCAGGTAGAACTCGAAGAAAGTGAACAAAACGGCGAAGTTGCTTTTCTGAATGGTATTAAGGCTTGTATTGAATTACGATGCAAGATGATGGGGTATATTACAAGTAATATTGATATAAAGAGTGCTGGTAAAGAATTGGCTGCTATAACCGGAATGATAGTAAAATGATATGGAAATATTATTTGACACATATGGAAACGAAAAGCAAAAACATGTTTGCCGCTTATGGAAGGACGATACAGTAACTGATATTGTTTACGGAGGTTCAAAAGGAAGTGGGAAAAGTTATCTCGGTTGTTCGCTTATCTTTGGAGATGCTCTCATGCACCCGGAAACGTTTTATTTCATTGCCCGCAAACAGTTAATAGACCTCCGTAAATACACAGTACCCACCATTTATGAAGTATTCCAACATTGGGGTATAAATTCAAATTACTATAACTACAAAGGGAATGATAATTATTTTGAGATGAATAATGGAAGCAGGGTATATTTACTTGATGCAAGATATATGCCTACTGACCCTCTTTATCAGCGTTTCGGCTCAATGCAGATGACAAGGGGATGGATTGAAGAAGCTGGCGAATTTAATCTTGAGGCAAAATCAAACCTTCAAGCCTCTATAGGGCGTTGGAAAAACGACATTTACAAACTCACTCCTAAACTGTTACAAACTTGTAATCCTGCAAAAAACTACTTATACAATGACTATTATAAAAAGTTCAGAGAGGGAAATTTGGAATCGTGGAAAAGGTTTGTTCAGGCATTGCCTGCTGACAATAAAAAACTGCCTGACGGATATTTATTAAATCTTGAACGTACATTCAGTAAATCACAAAAGGAACGACTTCTACTCGGAAATTGGGAATATGATGATGACCCTGAATTGTTAGTTGATTATGATGCCGTTTGTGACTGCTTTACTAATAATCATGTTTCAGAAACAGGGCGTAAATGTATAAGTGCTGACCTTGCAATGAAAGGACGTGATCGATTCGTAGCTGGGAGCTGGAGAGGTTCAGTCTGCCGTATTGAGATAGATAAAACCTTTTCTCCAGCAAAAGAGATTGAAAATGATTTACGAAATCTAATGGATAGGGACGGCGTCGGAAGGAGCATGACGGTTGCAGACAGTGACGGCTTAGGCGCATATTTGGAAAGTTACATTAACGGAATCAAAGAATTTCATGGAGGTGCGACGGCTTTTGATAAGGAAGTATATGCTAATCTTAAATCAGAATGTGCATATAAATTGGCTGAAAAAATAAATAATCGTGATTTGACGATAATATGCACCGAAAAACAGCAGGAAATTATAAAAGAGGAATTAATGGTATTGAAATCTGACAGCCAAATTACAGATACTCAAAAGAAGCGTATTATCTCAAAAGATGTAATGAAGCAGTTATTAGGACATTCTCCCGATTATCTCGATATGCTGATAATGGGTATGTACTTCGATATAAAACCCCAAAATAGAGGAATGATACGAATCTCATATAAAAAAATATAATTATGCTGTCAAAATTAGAAGAAATCATAAACAATGCAAATTCTTCATACATAGTCGAGTATGAAGAATTAAGCATGATGAATGTTAAAGCAGATGAAATTAAATATTCTCAGCCCTTCGCTTATATTGAGGAATTTCGGCAAGGCGAATATGGCAAAACAGGCTTTTGGAGAAATAAAACTACCAAATTAGAAATATGGTTTTGTAGGTTTTGCCAATTTGAAAATGATGCGCGCGTTCGCGAAGCTATCCGGGACGCTATTGAAAGTGAAATTATTCTTCCATTCATTGAAGAATACAAAAAACATACCGAGCTTGTACAGCCTGAAAAATGGAACTGGTTTACCCCTCCGCCCCGGTTCGATAGTAATGAGGTTTCTATTATGTTACAATTTGATTTCAAAGAACTAAAATGTTAGAACGTATTGATATAAAAGCAGGAGATTTAACCTATGGACAAAGGATTGAACTCGGTAATTTATATGCGAGCCAAAAATCTGAGGTTGATAAGTTCAAAGAAACGTTTCATATACTTCATAATGTTAAGATTGATTTCTCTAATCTCAAACAAATGAAAATGTATGTCGAATATTTCCAGCAAATTGTTGATGGTTTGCAATTTTGGTTTGAAAAAGAAAAAACCCTTTTAGAATACATCCCGGAACCGGAAGAGGTCAGGGCAGGAATAAAGGAGCTTGGCGAGAAGGTAGGATATTTTGGAGCCATAAAAACACTCGCAAAAAATTACTCACAGGACCCAGATGATATTTTGGAATGGAAGTACGGCAAAGTGTTCGGAATTATTTACACTGATTTTGAAGAGTTCAAATATCAAAAGCGTCTAAATAAACAATATGAGCAAAAATTGAAAAAATGATTACTACTAAGCAAATATTAAATGATGAGCTGGTTATACTGAAGGAGGATATTATCCAACGACAAAAAGATGCTGGAGAAATGGCGTCTGGTAAAACCGCCGCTGGATATGAAGTTTCAGTTGAAAGTGCCACTCATGGTTGGCTGGGAGGGTATTCCTATGTCGGAGTTTTGGAGGTAGGAAGGAAACCCGGAAAAGTTCCTATATACTTCAAAGAAATTATAAAACGATGGATTGTCGCAAAGGGTTTGCAATATCAGGGCGAAAAGGAATTAAACAGGATGGCAGCTTCTATCGCGTGGATAATTCATAAAGAAGGTACAGTACTTCATCGCAATGGGTATAAGATTGACATCTTCGACACTCCATTAAAGAATTTCACTAACAGGATGAGTAACCGTTTAGCGTCGTATTATACTTTAGAAATTGCAAATGAAATATATAAACCATGGCAACAATAACAAAAAAACCGTCTAAAATTCATACTGCTTTCAATCCGGTTATTTTGCAATTGAAAGCAGCATCACAACAAGAACGTGATAACGGAATTCAATGTACGCTTACAAAAGATACGTTTTCATCAGTTTTGTTTCGTGAATTTTTCAACGATATAACGAGATTTGATTTTTCGGAAGTATTGAAATATTGGTTTACTGAAGAAAAGGTTATTCTTGGACCGTCTGCAAGTTGTTTTCTTGATAAAAGGTTAGCCTTTGAATATTCTATTAACCTGTCGGCTTCCACTTCGATAGCAGTTAATGCAGTTGTTCAGCTTCAACGCAATCCGGATATGACTACATGGGGCAATCGCTTTTTGACAAATTTTCCAGTGTTGAAAAAATATAAAGGCTACCCATTGGACATATCATATCTGAATAATTCTCAATTTGCTTTTGTAAATTTTGATGGAGCAACCTCGAACAAGAATGAAGCAATAACCAATTTACATTTTTCAATAACTATACCGGATAATATTTCGTCACTCATTATTTCCAATATAGTGCTGTCGGTTGATTTGTTTACAAATGCAAGTGTGCCGGTACTGGCAAATAGCTTAAGGAATATTGTTGTAAAAAATCCTATCAAAGCATCAATGCAGATTATTGTTGAATTGCTCCCAACCTGTATTCCCGGAAGTCCTTTTTATGTTCGCTGGATAAACCAGCTTGGCGGATTCGATTACTGGATGTTTTATCAGAATCAAATTTATGAACAGGACGCAAAAACACAGGCTAAAGTTAGCCCGATAATAGACGATATTTTGAACGCAACCTATATTGAACGTGAGATTGATAAAGATGTAAGCAAGACGGTTACGGTTGGAGCCGGTAATCTTACTGATGTTGAGTTTAATGAATTGGTGAAAATATCAACATCTCCATTGGTAGAAATATGGGATGTTGAGGTTCAAAAATGGTATAGGGTTTATGTTGCTTCAGCTAAACATGAAAACAGTACAAAGGATATGAGAAAGGCTATTGAAATTGAATTGACATTACCAATTCCCAAAATACAGTTTTGACCATGATACAGAAATATCAAATACTCATAGAAGATAAAAATGGAGTTTGGAAACAACTCGACATGGGCACTGATAATATTGCATGGAATTACCAGGTAAACGACATTGCGGAACTTGTCAGTCGACAGGCTTCATATTCTCAAAGGTTGAGACTTCCAAAAACAACAAACAATGTCATTATCTTTGAATATGCAAACAATCGTGATGTTGTTACTGGTTTTCCATATCAGAAACATAATTGCCGTGTCTTTTGCGCCGACAGGACGATAGCCGGAAAAGGTTCTTTCCTGATACTTTTGAAAGTTACCGACAGCTTTGAATGTCAGATACTTTCAGGGAACGCTAATTTTTTTGAAACTCTACAAAATTCTCTAATGTCTGATTTAGACCTTGGAGTATATCAGATATGCAATGCGTCTATGAATCCTTCTACATGGCATCCGGCATATAAACTTGCATACAGTTTTGATATTATTCCAAATTCCTATCCTTTCGTTTCTCCCGGTTTGATATATGAATATATTTCAAGTGCTTATACCAAATACCCACTTGTTTCAATTGATTACATCATTAAACAAATCATGTTAAAACAGGGATATACCCTTCATTCAAATGCTGATATCTGGGTGAACAAATATCTTTCTATAAATTCAGCCGACGTCAAACCTTCGGAAGACGACCTCCTTATATTTCAAGGAAAAGCCAAAACAGGAGGCGTTATAAATAATCAAAATTTTAACAATCGCTTTTTGTGGTCAGTTAGTAAAAATGCTGATACAAATTTAAAAACATTTAATGATGACCCATTTTCAGGGTGGGGAGCATATTTATATTATGTATTACCCGGAGCGCAAAAAACTACATTTACTGTAAAAACAATTCCGCAAAATACGGCAGTCGCGGTAAAAGTTTATGTGAGAAGTGCTTCAGGAAAAAATTTATTACATACAGTTTTTCCACTTATTAATTATGAAACAATAATAATAGACAGTTCTGTGCGGACATATAAGTTAGAGCCAGACTTATTACGTCCAGTTTATGAAGATGGAAGCCCTGCCGCTGCCATACATATTTATGCTGAAGTAAGCGGTACGATTACAACAGGCGGATTAGAAATTCAAATCGATTCATTTGATATGCTTCCAACCAATGCCGGCGGGAAATTAGTTATTTCAGAGAGGACGGGCTTTGAAACCCAACTCGATTTTATTAAGTTTTTTGCACAGGCTTTCGGATTGACGTTTATTGTAAATGAGGCTACAAAAAATATTTATGCTTTTACATTTCAGCTTCTGTATGACAATATCAAAGCCGGGAATGTAAAAGATTGGAGCAATAAGGTTGACAGTAATCCAAAGTCATCATTAATTTTCACTTTAGATAAATATGCACAGGAAAATATTATTAATCTTGAAGACAGCAAAGATAATGTAACGGATTCAGGTAGATTTTATATTGATAATAAAACTTTGCAATTATCAAAAGAACTGTTCAAGATAGCTATTGAGGCAGGGAGGGATGTAATTATGAAACATAATAAATCATCAAAACTTTGTGCAGCAATTCCACTTGTTTCATTTGGAGATCCAATCACACAACAGACAAATGAGGATGGTGATACTCAAATTGTTAGTGATTATTCTTACCTGTTGAAAAATGCTACATTTCCAACCATAAAACCACATTTGGTTGAATTAAGCGAAGAAACGATATGGATTATTGTAAGTGGATTTAACGACTTTGCAGCCCGGATAGCTAATCATGTAACAGGTCAAAAGATTGTAGATATGAGTTATTCAATTCTTCAGAATAAAATATTAAAAAATGCCCAAAGCATTGAAGATGATTTTTATCTGACGCCTGAAGATATTGAACAGTTCGATCCGACGATTCCGGTTTATATTACAAAATATGGAGCATATTTTTACGTGAATAAAATAAATAATTTTGAACCGGGCAAGCTTACTACTTGTCAATTAATAAGGCTATGATTTATTTTTATTCATGGATTTATTTTTTATTCATGCGCTTGGAATCAATCACCAATTGCAGAATAATGCAGGAGAAAAGAATAATTAAAAATATGATACCTATAATTTTCATACCTATAATTTTCAACAAAGAACAAAATATTTGAATTATGGACAGTAACGGAAAAAAGGTACTCATTGATGTTGAGATAGGGGATTCCGAATCTATAAAAAAACTCGCTAATCTCCGTAAATATTCTCAAGATTTAAAGGCAGCTCAAAAAGAACTGGATACATCTACTGAAGAAGGACGCCAAAAGTTTGAACAATACACGCTTGAAATACAGAAAAATAATGCTGAAATTCGTGCACTTCAAACAGAAATACAAAAAACAGAAAAAGCAAACAATGCTGAAGCTGGGAGTCTTGAACAATTACGCGCTCAACTATCTTTGGCAAATGTTCAATATGCTAAAATGGGTGAAGAGCGTCGAAAGTCGGCAGAAGGCGAAGAACTTCAGCATTCAATCAGGGAGACTGTAGATTTGTTAAAAGAAGAAGAAAAGGCAATCGGCAATACATCCCGCAATGTCGGTAATTATGAAGAAGCAATAGGTAATGTAATCGGCTCAGGTAGCGAATTTCAAAAATCATTACAGGGAATAGGTTCTTTTCTTCCGGGAATAAGCAAAGGGCTAACCGGCGTAACGGATAAAATAGTTGCCATGGGTAAGGCTGTTTTGGCTAATCCTCTTTTGGCGATACTCGCTGCAGTGATTGCGATATTGCTTGCATTAAAAAAAACAATAGAGACATCGAAAGATGCGACAGCTAAATGGAATGCAATACTTACACCATTTAACAGGATAATGCAATTTCTTTTGAGTCTTGTTCAAAAATTAGTAGGCTGGCTTCTGGATGGAGCAACCGCTATGATGAATTTTGCCATGTCAACCGCTAAACTTCTCGAAAAGCTTCCATTGGTAGGCAAATATATTCAGGATGCAAATAAAGCCATTGAGAGGTCAATAGAACTCGAAAAGGAAAAAAACGCACTTGGAAAGCGAACGAGGGATTTTACAGTTGAATCGGCTAAGATTGAGCGTGATGTTTCCGAACTGCGAGCAAAAGCAGATGAGAAACTGAATTATACCGCCGAACAAAGGCTTGCATTTATTCGGGAAGCCAATAAACTCGAAAAAAAATCCGCAGATGAAAGTTTAGCTATCGCAAAACAAAAACTGTCTATTGCAGAAGAGGAAGCAAATCAGAGCGAACGTTCAAAAGAAACGGAAGAAACATTGGCTCAACTTCGGGCAGATGTTTATAAAGCGGAAACCGACCATAATAATAAAATGAGAACTCTTAATAAAAACGAGAGTTCACTACTCAAAGAAATTGCAAGCGACCAAGAAGATGCAGCGGCGAAATCAAAAGAAGCTGCAGACAAAGAACTCGAAATACAACTGAAGCGTATCTCAGTTGCTCAACGCTTAGCAACTGCCATGATCCAAGCTGAAGATGACTACCAATCCGAAGATTTTACAAAGCGACAGGCATACGCTAATAAACTTTTCAACTTGCAACAAAGCGCTGAAATAGCAAAACTTAATCTCCAGTTGAAATATGGAAAAATACGTAAGGACGAATTTGATAAGGAAAATCAAATATTGATAGCAGCTCAGCGACAATTTTTGAATGAACAATCAAGGCTTATAGAACAGCATCAGGATGATATGCGAAAAAATCTTCTTTCAGTCCTGAATCATGGCATTGACCAGCAAATTCGTGATGTCGAAGATAAGTACGCTGAATTGGTAAAAAGTCTCGGAGAAATCAAACTGCCCGAATTTACGCCCGGAATGGATAAAGACAAATTCGAGAAAGATTATGCCGAAGCTGAAGCATTGATACTCAATAATGCCTACAAAGAAATTGAGTTAAAAAAATGGCTTGAAAATGAAAAAGCTAAAATAGAAAAACAGCGGGTTGAGAATGCTGCAAAGGATATTGAGCAAATTATCAACGACCAATACGCTGGTGACCTTGCAAAATATACCGATAATGAAACTGAAAAACTACGGATTGAGATAGAATCCCTGCAAAAGATTATAGACGAAAAGAAGAAAGCCGGTTTGCAGACGTATGAAGATGAAGCGGAACTTCGGGGATTACTAACATCACAAAATCAATTACAACTCAATTTAGAACTCGGACAAAAACAACTTAATGCAAAGCAGCGTTACGACCTGACTAAAGCTATGCTCGAACAGGAGCAGCTACTATATGAGGGCAATGCTGCAAAACAATTAGAGATAGCTAAACAAATAGCTGATAATGAGCGTCAATTACTCGAAGAGCGTGCAAAATCGTTTGAGGAATGGTCATCAGCGACTATGAATGCCATGTCAGCGCTTAATGATTTTGTTTCCAATCTCGAATCGGCTCAAATGCAGGAATACGAGGACAACAATAAAAAGAAAAAAGATGACCTCAAAAACAGACTTGACAACGGTTATATTACGCAAAAAGAATATGACGCCAAGACAAAGGAACTGGACAAGGAACTTGAGAAGCAAAAAGCAGAGCAGGCTCGTAAGAGCGCTATTCGTGAAAAAGCTATGAACGCTTTCCAAATCGGAATTGATACCGCAATGGGTATTATGAAAGCAGTAGCAGCTTTTCCTCTGACTGGAGGTATGCCATGGGTTGCTTTTATAGCTGCAATCGGAGCATTTCAATTAGCTGCTGTATTATCAAAGCCTATCCCTAAAGCTGCCAAAGGTAAATTGATAGTAGGACCGTCACATGCTGCAGGGGGAACATTGATTGAAGCAGAAGGCGGAGAATCTATTATCAACAAACGGAGTACTTCTATGTTTGCTCCATTGCTCTCTGCAATTAATGAAGCCGGCGGAGGTGTACCATTTGCCAGACCGTATGCAGACGGTGGATATGTAGCGAGAAACTCATCTTCTGCATACCAAAGCAGAGGAATTACGGCTGGAGATGTAGAAGCCATGATTACAAATGCTATTTCACAGGTTAAAATTTACACAACGATTGAAGATATTCGTAAAGGCGATAAAAACTATTCTCAAATTGAAGATAGGGCAAGCTATTAATGAAAGCACATGAAGTCATATTGTTGATTAAAACTCCTCTTGAATTGTTAAGAGCCAGAAATATCAATCCTTCATCGGTTGAATATCTCGAAATGTATCATGAATATTCAAACATGTGTGATGAGGGATTGAAAAAAACGTATATTGTTAAGGAACTTTGCAGAAAATATAAAGTAGGAAGGACAAAATTTTTTGAACTGATAAATTGCTTTGATATGGATATATCAATTTTATGTCCGCAAAAAACGGACACGGTTTTTCCCTAAATTCTTCACCAAAAATTTATTAATCTATAATTTTGCATAAAAAAGCAAAATATGTTAGAGGTTCAAATATATGATAATATAGCAAATAAAGAAGAACAGGTATGGTTATCCGCTTGGGGTATGGATGACTGTATCTTTTCAGCTGATGTTGTAAAACGAGTGCTTCGCGATAATCCAGACGAAAAAGACATCAAATTTAATATTCATTGCAATGGCGGATCAGTCTCAGAGGGCTTAACCATATACGATATTCTCCGTAATTCAGGTCGTAATATTTTTATGAATGTAGAAGGCAGTTGTCATTCCATGGCGGTTGTTCTCTTACTTGCAGCTCCTACAGAAAATAGAACAGGTAATAAAAATCTCAGAGCGTTGATTCACCGCGTTTATTCCCCCATGTTTGGATATTATTCCGTCGATGAATTGAAATCGCTGTCAGATGATATTATCCGGGAAGAAAATGCAATTCTTGATATTTACGAAGAACGCACAGGTAAAAACCGCGCATCACTTTCAGCTTGGATGAAAGCCGAAAAGGAACGCACAGCGAGTGAACTTCTTAACATGAATTTTATATCAAAAATTAATTCTTATAATACTAATTTTAAAAATATAAGCATGAACAAAAACAGTAAGCCTCCTAAAGGGAATGAGAATTCCACAGGAGACAAAAAGCAAAATGCAATCAACAAGGCTATGGCATTTTTAAGCAAAGTTGGAAACCTGCTAAATCACGAACTGGTAAACTTTGACTACAAGGATACCGGCGGAACAGTAGTATTTTCAACGGAATCCGAAGAGGATACTTTAGCAGTAGGCGACACGGTTACAATAGCAGATGGAAGTACCGCCGGTACTTTCACACTGGATGATAACCGGGTTGTTACAATTGTTGATAATGTAGTAACTGAAATCGGTTCGGCAGAAGAAACTACTACCGAAGAGATTGAAGAATTGAACGAACATGTAAGTGAGCTTGAAAACGCTTTAATGGAAGCTCAAACAGTTATCACTGATTTGAAAAACCAGTTAGAAAGCAATTTCACGCCGGGTAAGCGGACTGTTACTAAACAAAATCCGTCGAATGCAAAGAAATCAGTTGAAGAACTGAAAGCGGAAGCAAAGGCGAAGAGAGAAATCGCCAACAGTAAAACAATCATAAAAAAATAAAGCTATGGCCGGATTATTAGACATGACAAAATTCACCTTCGACGGTGAAACAATTCAAGCCATTTCTGAAATGGTTTTCGATGAAGTGTTGAACGCTCCTGAAATCAGCTTTATACATACGGTATTTCCTAATATCGTAACCGATAAAGAAGTAGGATTCATTGGAGAGGGCGGATTGGTTGGCGTAAAGAATCAGGGTTGCGACCCGCAACCGCAGGACTGGAAGATTGCTTCCCGATTGTTGAAATGGACTCCGCAGGATTGGGAAATCCTCATTCATGCTTGCTGGCAGGATTTGAAAACATCCGCAGCGGTATTTTCTTTGAATACCGGTACCTCTATTGCTGATTTTACCAATACTGACTATATGAACATAGTAGTTGAGGTGTTGTCGGTTGCAATGAAAAAATTTATCATTCGTTTGGTATGGTTCAATGATGTGAATGCAAAGAACGTTTCTGCAAATGGTTTAATTACCAATGGCGTTGACGTAAAGTACTTCAATTTGATTGACGGTTTTTGGAAGCAAATAATGCTGCAAATAACCCTGAATACTAAACAGCGTGTTGCTATCACTGAAAATACCGGTACAACGTATGCAGGACAGGTTTTAGTTCCGGCAAACATCGTCGGATATTTGCAGAAACTTGTTTTTGGCGCTCCAATAACTCTGCGCTCTCAATCAGATGGAATTATTCCATGTACACAAACTTTTTATGATGCTTATGCAATGAGCCTGCAAGGGTTTAATCTGGAAAGTATGTATGCAAACCTTGTCAATGGACAACGGACATTAACATACAATGGAATTCCGTTGCTTGCAATGCCTATCTGGGACGAAATGATAAACGCCTATGAAAATACCGGCGTTAAGCTGAACAATCCCCACAGAGCCGTTTACACTACCAAACGTGTACTTGGAATAGGTGTGGACGATGAATCCTCTTTTGGAAACGTTGACATTTGGTATGACAAAGATTCACGCAAGGTAAAAATGGAAGGAATGGGTGTCGCTGATGCGAAATTGACAAATCCCGCTTTGTTCCAAGTAGCTATTTAATTAAAATTGTTTATTATGGATTGCTCAAAAATAACTCAAGGATTACAGGCTGTCAATTGTGGACAGCCTGCTATTGCGGGAACCGGCGCACGCGTGATTTTAATCAATTATTCTGACATCGATAGAAAATTATCCGTCGTTAAAGATAACGTGATTACAAGTCTCGTACTTAACGGAACATCAAAGGCGTTTGACTTCCAATCATTGGACAATACAAATCTTGGCGAAATAAGTCTGAACAGGGGGACATATTTCTCCAATTGGCAGCATGATTTAACGCTTCGCGTATTTACTAAAAATGAACTTTCAAAAAATTTTGTGAATAACCTGAACGGCGCTCGTGTTGTTGCTGTTATTCAAAACAAAGAATCCGGACCTAATGGAGAAGTGAAATATGAAGCATACGGATGGGATGCAGGGTTGGAACTCAACGAAGGAACCGCCACTACCAACATGGCTGATATGATAGTTTATCAAATCAAAATGGGAAGCGGTACAAACTCTAAAGAGGGTTCATTGCCAAAGTCGGTATTTAAAACAGACCTGACTCAAACGGAAACGATGTTGAATTCTTTGATTGCAGCATGATTGAAAGATTAAAAATATTGCAATCAAAGACATTTGCGAGCTATGCCGAATTAAGAGATGCATTGAAAAATGACCGGGAACTTCGCAATGAAGTCATGGAATTAAGTAGATATTTTCTTAAACGTTCGGTATCCGGTTGTTCTAATTGCTTCTTTGATGCATATATGGAACTTTTTAATATAAAAAATATGGAAGATAAAATTAGATTTCAAATCAAACGCGGAGCTGTCCTTTATGATCCAGTAAATAAGGATGTAAATAAGATTTTGTCGGCACTGAATTGTACTGAAGAATTGGCATTATATCATTTGAAAAATAATCCAGACTCCAGAGAGTATTTTTCTGTTTTGCCGGATAATGTCGATGAATTGATTGCCGGCATGGACAAGCCCAAAGAGCCGGAAGCTCCAAAAGCCGTAAAGCCCAAAGAGCCAAAAGCTCCGGTAACTGAAAAAACATCTGTGGATGCTACCGCTCAAACGATTAAAGAAATGAAAAATTAAGCTAAGGCGTAATAAAGGTCGCTGCCGGGTTCGATTCCCGGCTTAGCACAAATATTTAATTATGAGAATAGGAAAACTGAAAAAAGATAAACGCTTTGAATCACGGAACGACAGGATGCTCGGTATCCAAACTTTTGGTGAAAGGAACGACTATCCACAGCAAGTAATGGAAATAGTTGGAGCGTCCGGTACCGGTTCATCATGTGTGGATGTTTTTTCAAAATTTATCTCTGGACAGGGATTTAATGACTCGGATTTTTTCAATTTGATTGTCAATAAACAAGGACAGACCAATGATATTTTACTCAACCTTATTGCTTACGATTTTGCGATGTTTAACGGCTTTGCCTTGCACGTTAATTATAATGCAAATTACAAAATCACTCAGGTTCAGTTCGTCCCTTTTGAAACTGTTCGACTTGGCGCTTTGAATGCCGAAGGAACTTACGATACCGCGTCGCTTCATTGGGACTGGGGTAGAAGAATGACACAGTTAAAAAGGTGGAGCAAAGACGACATTGTTGTTATAGACCTTTTCAATCCCAATCCGCAAACGATAGATATGCAAGTTGCCAAAGCAGGTGGATGGTTGGCATATAGAGGACAGTTACTTTATTATTCAGGTAACAGGGCTAATAACTATCCGCTTCCAAAATACGATGCGGAATTGACAGATATGAGTACCGAAGAAGGAATTGCAAATATATCTTATCGCAATGCAAGAGAAAATTTTTTGTTATGCGGGATGTTAGTTGATATTTTGGAAAAAAACGAAAGTGAGGATCAGGAAAATGAAACTGAAAAAAGTTTATTAGAGTTTCAGAGCGATGAAGACGCCTTAAAAATTCTATACTCAGCTGTAAAAAGTAAGGAAGAAATACCTGAATTTATAAAATTCACCGGTACAAATTATGATAAGGAATTTACTGTAACCCGTGCAAAGGTAAAAGACGATATAGGACGTTCTTTTAACCAGCCTCCGATACTTCGGGCTGAAGATGTCGGGAGTAATTTTGGAGCGGATGCGCTTCGTAACGCTTATGATTACTACAATTCAGTAACGGAAGTAGAACGCTTGCAAATAGAACGTGTTTTCGCCAGCATTTTTAAGTACTGGAATGGCATCATGTTCGACGACTTTAGCATTGTTCCGCTTTCTTACGGTCAGAAAGTTGCTTTGTTCGATCGGTTCGGTAAAGACGGCATAGAGAAAATTAATGAGCTTTTGAATCTTGAAATTAATCCGGAATTGAAAAAACGGAGATTGAAAGTTATGTATGACTTGACAGATTCAGAAATTAAGGATTTAGGACTATGAATGAAAAAACTATCATAGCCCCCGAAGACATTCGTAATGTTAGACCTATCGCTGAGAATATTGTCGATTATAAGCGAATTGCACCCTATATTCGCGAGGTTGAAACATTGGATGTTATGCCAGCAATTGGAGTTAATCTATACAAGCAGATTAGCGAAGAAGATTTTTCAAAAACAATAACAACCAATGGAATCATACCGATAACTACGAATAGCGGAACGGTTATAATGACAGACGAACAATGGCTAAAATTCAAAGAAGGTGATTATTATACTTGCGATTGCGGGTCGGATGACTTGAGACATTCGGCAGGATTAATAGCCGCTATCTCATATCTTGCTTATGCTCGGATGCTTTTAAATCAACCGTTAAACGTTACTGCTTTTAGCGTAGTTTATAAAAAAACAGCATTATCGGAACCGGTTGATGAAAAGACATTATTTCGGGCAGCCAATGAAGCTCGTAAAATCGGGCTTGAATATTTGAGGCAATCGGTTGACCACTTGCGTTGTGAGGGATTCATTGATGATTGCAAAAAGAGAGAAACAAAAAGGTATAGAAAATTTAAAGCAATAGGATAATGGCAGACGAAGGAATAAGATTCAGTTCAGGGATGCAGCACAATGCTAATCCTCCAAAAACTGCACGTATAATGATTGATGTTGATGGAGCATCCGACCCTCAATATGCGGAAAAGCATGAATTTTTAGCAGATACGGCTACAAAAGTTGAGTTGCAGCAAATGCAAGCTACCCTAACAACGGCTATATCTCAACTTGAAAACAATACGGCTACAAAAGTTGAGTTGCA
>JGI24699J35502_11134087_pt1 | contig 29356 bp, 27 predicted proteins | sample TergutMp193P4_FD_35502 | JGI IMG/M metagenome (IMG submission 35502)
ATTTGTATTTTGAAGGAAAACTTCCGGATGATTATAAATATTTTTTAAGTTTTTTCGATGGCGGTGATTTATTTAATTATAATGATGTAGGTGGATTTACTTTTTTCGGTTCTAAAAGACTGATTCAAGAGAATAAATTTCAAAGGGAAAACCATGTGGAAGCTGATCTGGAAGAATATTGGGACAATAATGTAATTTTGTTTGCAATATTTATTTGTGGAGATGCTGAATTTTTAGGATTCAGACCAAAGGAAAACGGAGAATATGATATTCTGGATATTACCTTATATGAAGCTCCGGCGGAATGGAGGGTAATTGATAATTCTTTTGATAATTTTGTTGAGAAATTTATCAAAGAGAAAGGGAAAGCATATTGGTTGTACCCGAGTTCGCTGTAGCGTATTAAAATGAAAAGTTCAAACTCGGCATAGGCGCCGAAGCCTATGCCGAGTTTAAAACCCCATTCTTTAAGACGGAAGGCCTGCTGTCATGTCATCGGTAGTATGTCGTTCCGTAAAGTCACGCAGTGACGACACTTTATTAACCGCAGGTGGAGCGATAGCGCAACCTGCGGTACAGCATGGCATCAACTCCATAAAGTCCCGCAGGGACGATACTATAAAACGCAAAGTGTCGTTACTGCGTGACTTGAGGGGACAGCGCATACTGCTCGTGTCCGTAGTCCGTAGTCCGTAGGTTGCGCTATCGCTCCACCTACGGTTAATAAAGTGTCGTCCCTGCAGGACTTAGGGGGATAGCGCATACTGCTCGTGTCCGTAGTCCGCAGTCCGTAGGTTACGCTTTCGCTTCACCTACGGTTAATAAAGTGTCGTCCCTGCGGGACACTTTGCCTCGGATAAAAATAGCTTTATCGAAATAAATCGGAATGAGTGCCTGTATGTGTCAAAACTATCGTTACCGTTTTTTTATTTATAAACCAGACAAGCAACCAGTCCGGCTGCAAATGAGCTTCCCACATATTTTTGTAATTCCCTTGCAGTTTATGGGTTTTATATATTTCAACCGGCAGCGTCCCTCTATCTATAAGTATTTTAATTGCATTATTGAGTAATTCCCTGTCATAGCCGCGTCTTTGCATCAATTTTGCCTGTTTTTTTAAATTCAACAGTATAGTCAATCGAATACATATCAGCTTATTGTAATATTTCAGCTATCGGATTTTCAGTGTTCTTCAATCTGTATGTTTTACCGGATTGCATTTCTTTCATTGACTTATTAAATGAATCCGTGGGTTGTATTCCTTCTGTTTTGAATACGCCCAAAGATAATACATATTTTATTGTTTTTGTTGCAATCGTATTTCGCGCATTGTAGCTTAATGTTATTGTTGCCATGCCTATTGTTTTATTATGGAACAAAATTACAATTTATTTTTTAAATAAAAAAGGCCTCACATGTTCGGTTAAGAAAAATGAAGGGCAACGGGCGGAATCAAAGAAAAGCTGTATCTCGGCGGCGATTATTACACCGCTCCGGCGGTTTACGTGAAAGAAGACGCGGGAAATTGGAATATTTATTATCTTTGCAGGATACAGTTGAAATAACATTTATAAATAAGGAAGGAGGTATCGGTAAAAATGAAAATGAATGGAAATACCGTATTAATTACAGGCGGAGCAACGGGAATCGGTTACTCGATGGCAAAATATTTTTATGAACGCGGCAACACTCTGATTATTTGCGGCCGCCGTGAGAACAGACTGGCGCAAGCCGAAAAAGAATTGCAAGGGATTCATACTTTTCCGTGCGATGTGGCGAATCCCGATGATCGCCGGGCGTTGCTCAAGTATATGAACGAGAACTTTTCCATGATGAACATTTTGATCAATAATGCCGGAATCCAGCGCGACATTGATTTGACAAAAGGATTAGACGAATTGGACAGCGGAGACAGTGAAATCCGTATCAACTTGGAGGCTCCCGTGTATCTTTCCGCTTTGTTTACGTCCTTGCTTTCGGGTAAGGAGAATGCGACCATCGTTCATGTTTCGTCCGGTCTTGCTTTTATGGTGGAACATGCAGCGAGGGCGCCTCTCTATTGTGCGACAAAAGCCGGCTTGCACGCCTTTTCAATCGCGCAACGCATACAACTCCGGCCGCTCGGAATCAGAGTGGTTGAGATTATTCCGCCGATGGTGGAATCCGAATTGAATCCGGAAGGGCGCAGGAAAAGAAACATGCTGAAATCACCGTATATGATGACTTCGGATGATTTTGTAGGAAAAGCTTTTGCAAAAATGGAACAAGACATAGATGAAATTCGGTTGGAAAGACCGTAATAATTTTAAAAAAACGGAGGAACCGGAAATGAATGAACAAGAACTTTTACAATTAATTAAACAAAGGGAATCGTCACGAATACTGTTTGACGAAAATCGTCCCGTTGAAGCGGCCGTTTTGCAAAATATTCTCGAAGCGGCAAATTGGGCGCCAACCGCTCATAATATGCAGAATTTTGAAATCGTTGTCATAGACGATAAATCCGTGCTGACGAAATTGAGTGAGCTTGAATCGCCGGTTTCGCCTGTATTTATTAGGGAAAATTATCAGCAACTTTCTTTTACGGAAGATGAACTTAAAAAGAAAAAAACGGGCGTTTTGGCGACTCAATTTCCCGCTTCGTGGCTTACTCCCGAAGCGCAACAAAGTAACTTGAATCAACCGGCGTCAAAATTGGGAGAACCGGTGCGACGGGGACCTGTCTTACTGTTGGTGTTATACGATCCGAATCGCCGTGCGCCGGCTTCGGAAAATGATTTTTTGGGCGTGATGAGTTTGGGGTTTATGCTGGAAAATCTATGGCTGATGGCAAGCGCGCAAGGAGTCAGCCTTCACATTTTAAGCGTTTTTGGCAATGAACCTTTGTCCGGCGAGGTAAAAAAGATGCTGGGTATTCCGGCGGAACTTCGAATAGCGCTCGGCATTCGTTTGGGTTATCCGGCCGGAAATGATGCGCATCGCCTTCGCGTTCGCCGTGAGGTGAGCGATTTTGTACATTTTAACAAGTATTAGGTCTAACCTGTCATCCCGCGCTTGACGCGGAATCCCTTTCAAACGAAAGGGGATATATCAGGAGATGTCGGTTGTGTTGCGCGCTGCAAAAGTAATCTATGCAGAGGCGAGAGCGCTATTTAGTTCGTCAAATGAAAAAAAACAGTATCTTTGCGTCGTCTTAAACAGACCGATATTTTGTAAAAAAAAAACGAACAGATGGAATTATTACAAGAAGTTTGGCATTTTTTTATCTCTTTGTTGAGAGATACGGGCGGCACATTGGATATGCTTGTTTCTAACTATGGAACTTGGGTTTACGCTATTTTATTTCTGATTATTTTTTGTGAAACGGGCTTAGTGGTAACTCCGTTCCTCCCCGGCGATTCGCTTATATTTTTAGCGGGAGCTATTGCTGTACGGCCCGAAAATCCGTTGCACATTTATTGGCTCGCCCTTTTGCTGATGCTGGCGGCCGTATTGGGAGATGCCGCTAATTATACGATTGGTAAATTTTTTGGCGAGAAACTGTTCAGTAATCCCGATTCCAAAGTATTCAAACAGGAATATTTGCAAAAGACCAACCGATTTTATGAAAAACATGGAGGAAAAACCATTATATTGGCCCGTTTCGTTCCGATTGTACGGACTTTTGCTCCGTTTGTAGCGGGCATGGGGAAAATGAGCTATAAACATTTCTTCTCTTTTAATGTAATCGGAGGAATCGCGTGGGTTCTTCTTTTTGCCGCTTTAGGCGCTCTTATCGGGCGTATCGAATGGATAGAGAAAAATTTAGATAAGGTGGTGGTTCTGATTATCGTTCTGTCTGTTATGCCGGCCATATACGAAGTTGTCAAAGCAAAATGGAACGCAAGGAAAGTCGGATGGAAGCAATAACCCATATACCGGAAAAGGGTTCGAAAAAGCGAATCGTAATTATAGGAGGAGGATTTGCGGGATTGCAAATGGCAAAAAAAACAGATAGCCGATATTTTCAAATCGTATTAATTGATAAAGTGAATTATTATCAATTTCAGCCCTTGATGTATCAAGTAGCCACCGGCGGACTAGAACCCAGTTCGATTGCCTATCCGTTGCGTAAAATTTTCCGGAAGAAAAAAGATTTTCACTTCAGAACCTGTCTTGCCAAGCGGGTATTTCCGGAGAAGAAACGATTGGAGACAAGCATCGGTTCATTGCAGTATGATTATTTGGTGATTGCTACGGGATGCGATACAAACTATTTCGGGAACGATCGGCTGAAAGAGTCAACTTATGCGCTGAAATCCATTTCGGAATCGCTGCTCGCGAGAAACCGGATTTTACTCAGTTTTGAAAAAGCGGTAAGCGTTCATACGGAAGAAGAATTTGAAGAACTGATGACTTTTGTGATAGTTGGAGGAGGAGCAACCGGCGTGGAGCTTGCCGGGGCTTTGGCCGACATGAAAAAGATGGTGTTACCCAAAGATTACCCCGAATTGGATTTTAACCGGATGCGAATCTATTTGGTGGATGCTTCGCCCCGTCTGCTTTCGGGTATGTCGGAAGAGTCATCGGCAAAAGCGGCCGAAACGCTGAAAAAACGCGGAGTGATTATTCATCAAGATGTTTTTGTAAAAAGTTATGAGAAACCTTTTGTAGAATTAAGTACGGGAGAAAAAATCCGTTCTCAAAATGTATTCTGGGTGGGAGGTATTAAAGCGAACAGCTTGGCCGGGATGAGCGATGAATCGTATAACCGGGGACGTATTGCGGTTGATGAATACAATGCCGTGAATGGATACGACGGAATATATGCCATTGGAGATACTTGCCTGATGATTTCCGACCATGCTCCCAAAGGTCATCCCCAAGTAGCGCAAGTAGCCATGCAAATGGCTGAAAATTTGGCACGGAACTTGAATAGAGACATGAGAGGAAGTTCGGTAAAAGAAAGATTTGTATATAAAGATAAAGGTTCATTGGCGACCATCGGGCGGAATGCGGCGGTTGCCGATATTTGGAAACTTCATTTCGGCGGAATTGCGGCTTGGTGGTTGTGGCTATGGGTACATATCCTGTCTATTGTGGGAATGAAAAATAAACTTTCCGTATTTGTTGATTGGGTATGGAATTATATCACTTACGATGTGTCGTTGCGGCTGTTGATACGTCCGACAATGAATACGATTTATGATTCGGAAGAACCAACCGATTAATATCCGATCGGTTTCGTTTGTTCTTTCAGCCATTCGGCTTCTTCCGGAGAGAGTAGGGGAGTCAGTCGGTCCCGCACTCTTTGGTGGTAGGCATTCAGCCGGTTGATTTCTTCCGGATAGAGTAGTGAACAATCAATTAAACGAGTATCAATCGGACACAAAGTCAGTGTTTCGAAAGTATAGAAATCGCCAAATTCCGTTGTTTTTGCTTGAACGGTCAGAAGCAGGTTCTCGATGCGAATCCCGTACTCGCCGGCGAGGTAGAGTCCCGGTTCGTCGGAAGTAATCATACCCGGTTCCAAAGGAGTCGGATTGTAATTCATTCGGATGCTTTGCGGTCCTTCGTGTACATTCAGAAAACAGCCGACGCCGTGACCGGTTCCATGTAAAAAGTTTTGTCCGGCTTTCCACAAGGCTTGGCGAGCCAGTATATCCAATTGCATACCGACGGTTCCTGCCGGAAAAATCGCCGATGCCAATTGAATATGTCCTTTCAATACCCAGGTATAATTGCGTTTGACTGTTTCGGAAACTTGTCCGGTTGAAACGGTACGGGTGATGTCGGTCGTTCCGTCGAAATACTGTGCTCCCGAATCTATCAATAAAATTCCGTCGGGATGAATAACGGCATTACTTTCGGGAGTCGCTTCGTAATGAACAACGGCTCCGTGTGCGCCGTATCCGGCTATGGTTTTGAAACTTTCTCCGAAATAAAGCGCTTGTTCGGAGCGGTAGGTTCGAAGTTTTTCCGCGACATCCAATTCCGTAATTGTTTCGTTATTCGCTAACGCTTTTTCCAAATCCATCAGAAATTTCACCATGGCGACTCCGTCTTTTTGCATGGCGTTTCGTATGCCGGCGATTTCGGTTGCATTTTTAATGCTTTTCAATAAATCGGCCGGATGTACGGATGTTTCCTTTATAACGCAATTTTCCAAAAGAATCGAGTATAAGCGGTAATTGATTTTGGACGGTGTGATTAAAATCGTTGCTCCGTGAAGGGCTTTTTGAATATAATCGGCGATTTTTTCATAATCGGCGGTAATTATGCCTTCTTTCCGGAAATAGTCCGACACTCCTTGCGTCAGTTTATCGGGAGAAATGAACAGAACGGTTTCATTTTCGGAAACAACGGCATAGCTTACACATACGGGATTGTAATTCACATCGTTTCCTCGAATATTAAACAGCCACGCGATGGTATCCGAAGCGGCAAGGATAGTCGCATTTGCTTGGTTTTTCTTTATCTCCGCAACTACTTCTCTGATTTTTTTGCGACACGATTTTCCGGCGAAACATTCCGGAAGAATAAATGCCGGATTAGCCGGAACAGCCGGGCGATTTTTCCAAAGCGAATCATAAGGCGCAAAATCGGTACGGACTTTCAAGCGCTTTTCGGAAAAAAATTCAATCAGGGATTTTGCTTCCGAAGCGGCAAACACAGCACCTTCGATACCGACGCAATCGCCGGCAGATAATTCCGAACCAATCCAATCGGAAAATGTCGGCGTTCCGGGTAATCCCGTTTTATATAAACCGATTCCGGAGCCTTTGAGTTGTTCTTCCGCTTGCAGAAAATAACGGGAATCCGTCCACAATCCGGCTTTATTCATAGTGACGACAACGGTTCCGGCTGAACCCGTGAACCCGGACAGCCAAGCGCGGGTTTTCCATCGGTCGGGAGTATATTCGCCGATGTACGGATCAGTTGAAGGAATAATACAGGCTTGAATCTGTTCAGTCTGCATGATTTTCCGCAGACTTTGAATTTTTGTTTGAACGGATGGCATAAGTATAATTATTTCTAACAATCAATTCATTCCAGACTACCCATAAGATAAAAACGATAGTGTAATAAATATAACGCAATATCCCGTCGTGTAAACTTTCGAATCGTTGGGGATGACCATTGGTTAACCACACGATGGTTGCAATTCGGATAACATTGTAACCGGTCAGAATAAAACATCCCAGAGGAATATACCATAGTTTTTTAAGAAGAGGTCCCCAATAAAATAAAATGATTCCGGCATAAATAGACATTTGTTTGAATCCGAGACAGCCCCAAATAATACCAATCCAAATATTGTCTTTGGTATCGAATTTTAACCGGGTTGCTTCTACCAGAAGATCTTGCGTATTGGGAAATAAATGAATGAACCAAGCTGCGGCTTGCGTTAATCCGCGACAAGAAGCGCCGAACCACGAAGGCGTAATATCTTTTCCGAAAAGATAAATGTATTCGCTGTCCATATCCCCGTCAATCGCGATTTTCCATGCAAAATGAAAGAAGAACAAAAGGAACAGAAACCCTATATACGGCTTCAAAAACAGTAAAAGCGGTTTAAACTTTTCATTCATAAATAAGGATACTTAATTAAATAATCATCAAAGGTAATAAAAAAAGTCAATTGAAGCTTAAATAAGATGAAAAATAAGTTAATATGGTATTGAACGAATGATAAGTAAAAATATTCTTCTATCTTTGCAAGCAAAATGAAATTCCGGACGGAATGAATGAAATTTTTGAATTACAATATGCATGTAAATAAAATAGTCTTTCTGGGGATTATCGTATGGATAATTCCCGTGATAACAGTTGCTCAAAACGCTACAAATTCTCCATATACACGTTACGGATATGGTATTTTGGCGGATAAAGCGTTTATATCTCAAAGAGGAATGGGCGGTATCGGATACGGTTTACGAAGTTCGCAACTGATCAATCCGATGAATCCGGCTTCTTTTTCTGCGGTTGATTCAATGACTTTTATGTTTGACTTAGGCGTTACGGGTCAAGTATCGTGGTTCAGCGATGCTTTCAATAGCGAGCACAAGCTCAACGGTAACTTAGAATATATTGCTTTCCAATTTTCTCTTGCAAAAAAAATGGGCATAGGGGTCGGCCTCGAACCCGTTTCTTTCGTGGGATACAATTATGCGGATACAACCCGTTTACCTGTTGAAAACGAATTGGTTCAGAATACTTTCTCCGGTCGGGGAGGGTTGAGCCGGGTATATGCCGCTTTAGGATACGATTTTTTGAATCGGTTTTCCGTCGGCGTAAAGCTATCGTATTTATACGGCGATATTACACACAGTAATTTGATTACGTTCAATTCTATCAATAATTATAATACAAATTGGACCGATACGATTCGTTCCTACGGATTTCTGTATGATTTCGGTTTACAATACCATCATCCGGTCGGGAAATTTAAAACGGTAACCATCGGAGCGGTTTATTCGCCGAAGATCTCTTTCGGAACGAAGGTTATGACCGGATTTTTCCGAGTTGATCCTTCTTCCGGAGCAATTATGGAGCGTCAAAATACAGTTTCCCGGGATTCGGTGTTTGAAATGCCGGAAACATTCGGCTTGGGATTTACTTATAATCAATTGGGTAAATTTACGGTAGGAGCCGACGTTTTATATCAGCGATGGTCGAGTGCGAAGTATTACGACCAAACAGGCGCTTTTAATAATAGTGTGAAATTGAATGCCGGCGGCGAATTTATTCCGAATCGTACTTCCGGAAGTCTGTTGAAAAAGATACGCTACCGGGCCGGTTTGTATTATACCGATTCTTATCTTAAGGTAAACGATTCGAAATATAACGAATACGGAGCTAATCTGGGACTCGGTATTCCGATGTCGGACAGACGTTCGCTTCTCAACATTGCTTTTGAGTATTCGCTCATCCGACCGGAATCAAAAGCGCTTATTGATGAACAGTATTTCAAGGTATCGCTCAGTTATACGTTCAACGAATTATGGTTCTTCAAACAAAGAGTGCAGTAATTTTTTCGGTAACTTTTTGTATAGTAACAATATCCTGTAATACGAACAAAAAGAATATGCCGTTGGTTGCTATTGATATACAAGCCATACCGACGGTTCATACGGAAGATGCTGCAGTACTGATATCCGATTCGGGAATTACCCGGTATCGGTTGAACGCAAAAATATGGGATATGTATTCGGGCGAAGGAGATCCGTATTGGTATTTTCCGGAGAAAATTCACATAGAGCGCTTGGATTCCCATTTTCAACCGGAAGGAAGTATTGATGCGGATACCGCTTATTATTTCGAAAGAAAAGAACTTTGGCGAGCCGTTGGAAACGTAGTCGTTAAAAATTTGGAAGGGCGAACTTTTGAAACGTCCGAGTTGTTTTGGGATCGAAAAATTCCGCCGAATGTAGTGAATGCGTTTTATACTTATCAATCGGTTAAAGTAGTGGAGCCTGACGGAAATATTACTTACGGGCGCAGCGGTTTTAAAGCCGACCAAGCGTTGAATATCATCCGTTTTTTTTCGACAAAAGGAGAATTTAATATAGAAGAATCAACCGATTCGCTTCAGCAAGAAACGACGCGCTCCGATAGCATACAACATCCATGAATAATTTTTGGGTAGAAATAGGAATTACTTTGGTGTTTTCCGCATTCTTTTCTGCGGGTGAAATTGCTTTTGTCAGTTCCAATAAATTACTTTTCGAGTTGGAGAGTGAAGCCTCAAGCATCACTTCCAAAATACTCAATAAATTTTACGCCGACGGTAACCAATTTATTTCCTGTATGTTGCTTGGTAACAATATTGTGTTGGTTATTTACGGCTTATTTATGGCTCGTGCGCTTACTCCTCTGATGGCGCAATATCTTTCCGGCGATCTGCTTATTTTGCTGATTCAATCGCTTATTGCTACCTTGTTTATTCTTTTTGCCGGAGAATTTATACCCAAGTCGGTGGCTCGCGTCAATCCGAATTTTTTCCTTTCGGTATTTGCCGTACCTTTATATATTGTATATATTATTTTGTATCCGGTTTCAAAATTTGCTTCCCGGATTGCCAACTTGGTATTGCGTATTTTCGGCGTACAACCGTCTGTTGTTGACCCCAAGCGTTTCGGACGGCATGATTTGGATTATTTTATTCAAAAAACGATTGAAGAAACGCCCGAAGACGTTGAATTAGGCACGGAAGTCCGTTTTTTTCAAAATGCCATGGACTTTTCACATGTAAAAGTTAGGGATTGCATGGTGCCGCGAACAGAAATCATTGCCATAGGAAGAGAGATTTCTCTGAAAGACCTTACTTCAAAATTTGTCGAAACGGGATTTTCAAAAATTGTTGTTTATGAAGGAGATATAGATAATATTATCGGATATATTCACTCATTGGAGTTATTTACTCAACCGGAAGATTGGACGCAATCCATCGTATCTTTGAGCGTTGTCCCCGAAAACATGGCAGCCAACAAATTAATGAAAACGATGCTTGCCGAAAAGAAAAGCATGGTGGTGGTCGTTGATGAATTTGGAGGAACCTCCGGTATTGTTACTTTGGAAGATTTAGTGGAGGAAATTTTCGGAGAAATTGAAGACGAGCATGACACGCAGTTGTTTACGGCTAAAAAATTAAACGAAAATACGTATGTGCTTTCCGGGAGAATGGAAATTGATCGAGTCAATGAGATGTTTGATACGGGAATTCCCGAATCGGATGAATACATAACGGTGGCCGGTTATATTTTGAACCACTATCAAAATTTTCCTAAACTGAATGAGACGGTTACAATCGGGCAATTGGAATTTAAAATCTTACGGGTAACCCAAACAAAAATCGAATTGGTTATGCTTAAAGTGCATAAAAAATAAAAATAATCCGAAAAGTTATAATAAATAAAACAAAATTTTGTACCTTCGTGCGCAATTTCCGAAAAATAATTAAAAATAATATACAAATTCAATGGCAACGTTAGAAAAAATAAGGAGTAGAGCCGGTTTATTGGTAGGTGTGGTAGGGCTTGCTTTATTTGCATTTATTATTGGCGACTTTCTTCGGTCGGGATCCACTTTTTTTCGTCAATCGAAAGAGAAAATAGCTGTAGTTGACGGTCAATCAATCGGAATCCGGGAATTTCAGAGCGAAGAGGAAACGGCTGTGAATAATTACAAAAATAATGCGGGAGGATCGCTGACTGAAGAACAACAAAATCAAGTTCGCCAAATGGTTTTTGAACGAATGGTGGGTAAAATTTTATTAAGTGAAGAAAGTAAAAGAATAGGTTTTGTTGTCAGTGAAGAAGAACTTGCCGATTTAGTGATGGGAAATAATATTTCCCCGATGATTCAACAAATATCCTTTTTTAAGAATCCTCAAACCAACGCGTTCGATAAAAACCTGTTGATCCGATTTCTTCAACAAATCGAATCGGACGATTGGAGCATGTATTCGCCGGAAGATCAACAACAATTGCAAAACAGCAAAGGAATTTGGCTGAACATAGAACAGACGGTTGCCGAACAGAAACTGCTTGAGAAATTTTCTTCTTTACTTATTTCTTCCGTTGTCGCTAATTCATTGGATGCTAAAGCTGCATTCAACGATAATTCGGTCAACGTGGACTTTGATTATGCAGTGCAACCCTATACTTCGATTCCGGATACCGCCATAGCAGTAAGTGATGCCGAAATCGCCAAATTGTATGAATTACGTAAAAGCAGTTTTAAACAAGAACATGCTAAAATAATCAGTTACATTGCCGTAAATATTTTGCCGAGTGAAGCGGACTATGCCGATGTTTCCGCCCAAATGGAAAAGTTGAAAGATGAGTTAGCGAATACAACCAATCCGACGGATTTAATCAGTGATAATTCAGACGAACCTTTTTTGGATGCTTATGTTTCCGGTGATCAATTAAGCGGTGAAATGAGAAATTTTGCCGAACATGCTTCTGTAGGAGCTGTTGCGGGGCCGTTTTTAACAAACCAAACTTACGATGTTTATAAATTGTTGGATGTAAGAGAGGCGCCCGATTCGATAAAAATGAATCAAATTTCATTTCCCACTACGGATGAAGCGGCGATTAAACCGGTAATTGACAGTTTGATTCACGTAATTCATTCGGGTAAATCATTTGCTGATGTCGCTTTGGACGCTACGAACAAACAATTCAACGGAGATATCGGATGGCAAACGGAAATGTCTTTATATAAAAATTCCGGCGTAAAATTTACAAATTTGAGTGCGCTTTTTGATGCTAAAGTCAATGATCTTTTTACCGTTAAATCTTCCTATGGAATCCATTTGGTACAGATAGTAGAAAAGACAAAACCGGTAAAGAAATATAAAATCGGCGAGATAAAGAAAGAGGTAACTCCGAGTGCGGAAACTTATAACAAGATATACAACAATCTGAATCAATACATTGTTAAAAATAATAATTTAGAACGGTTCAAATCGGCCGCTTCGGACGCCGGATATATATGCCAAACGGACGTACAGGTGCTGGAAAACCAGGGAAATATAGCTTCCATTGAAAATTCGAGACCGGTCATCCGGTGGGCTTTTGGCGCCAATAAAGGAAGTATTTCCGATATATTTGAATGTCAGAACCGTACCTACTTTATAGCAGCAGTTGTGGAGGGAGAACTCAAAGCCGGTTTTCGTCCTTTAAAAGACGTTTCCGATATTTTGAAGCGGGAACTGATTAACGAAAAAAAGGGAGCGAAGATTGTCGAAACGTTAAAAGCCGGGAATTACAACTCGTTGGATAGTTATGCAACGGCTATGAATTCAACGGTGCAAGAAGTAAAATTTGTTACGTTCGCGACGCCGCGAATTACCGGAATCGGCTCGGATCCGGCAGTAAACGCAAGGGCAGTTACTTCCGAAGTCGGTCAAATTTCCGGTCCTTTTGCAGGCAGATATGCCGTATATGTTTTGGCGACAACCGCAAAAAATACAAATGATCAGAAGTATGACGAAGCCATTCAGAAGCGGCAAATGAATATGCAAAACAGCTACAGGATTATGCAAAAGGCGCAAGATTTCAGCGTATTAAAAGACAAAGCAGCCATTGAAGATAATCGGAGCCGTTTTTATTAAATGTTAAAAAAACCGCTGTTGGGGCAAACGCAAGCTGAACTTAAGGAAGTGGCCAATGAATTGGGAATGCCTTCTTTCTCAGCTCGTCAGATAACGGATTGGTTGTATAAGAAGAAAGTTCGGACGATTGATGCGATGACAAACCTTTCTCTCAATCGGAGGGAAAAATTGAAAGAAAATTATACAATCGGGTGTTCGGATTATACGCAGGTACAAAATTCTGTTGACGGAACGCGGAAATATTTATTTCCCGTTTCCGGCGATAAATTTGTTGAAACCGTTTATATTCCCGATAAAGAAAGAGCTACAATTTGTATTTCTTCACAAGTAGGATGTAAGATGAATTGCTTATTTTGCATGACCGGCAAGCAAAAATTTGCCTCTCAATTGTCGTCGGGCGAAATCTTGAATCAAATCCTGTCTCTTCCCGAATGCGAACAATTGACCAATTATGTTTTTATGGGAATGGGCGAGCCTTTGGACAATGAGTTTGAACTTTTCAAAACTTTGGAAATCATGACGGCCGATTATGGATTGGCTTTAAGCCCGAAACGAATTACGGTTTCAACGGTCGGCGTGCCGAAACTTCAACGATTATTGGAAGAAACGAATTGCCATGTAGCGATCAGTCTTCACTCGCCTTATCACGAAGAACGGCTTTCCTTGGCGCCTGCGGAAAAAGCATATCCTGCGGAAAAAATAATCGAATTGATTAAGCAATACGATTTTTCTCGTCAGCGAAGGATTTCATTCGAATATATTTTGTTTGGCGGATTGAATGACGACCGGAAACATGCCCGCGATTTGGTTCGTTTTTTATCCGGTATTCCCTGTCGGGTGAATTTGATAAAGTATCATCCGATTCCGAATGTGAATTTGCCCGGAACAAATACGGAGCAGATGGTTCCTTTTCGGGATTATCTGTCTTCGCACGGAATAATTTCCACCATTCGTTCATCGCGCGGTGAAGATATTTTAGCCGCTTGCGGAATGCTTTCGACGAAAAAGAATTATGAATTATGAATCATGAATTATGAATCATGAATTATGAATTATGGGGTAAATAATAGTTATAATTCAGATAGCGCTAAACATCGTTTACAACTTATAACTTACAACTTATAACTTACAACTTACAACTTAAATTCATAATTCATAATTCATAATTCATAATTCTTTTCTACCTTTGCGTATCTAAATAAATCGAAAAAAATGAATGATAAAATGATAAAAGTCGGAATTACTCACGGCGATATTAACGGAATATCTTACGAATTGATACTCAAAACGTTTGATGATATTCGGATTTTCGAATCATGTATTCCCGTGGTTTACGGATCTTCTAAAGTATTGGCTTACCAGCGGAAAGTTATGGATCTTTCTCCGATTAATTTTAATATCATCAATCATCCCGGAGATGCCGGAATGAATCGCTTGAATATTATTAATTGCGGAAATGAAGAGGTTACGGTGGAATTTTCACATTCCACTCCGGAATCGGAATCATTAGTTAAAGAAGCTCTTCAAAAAGCTGTAAGTGATTTACAATCGGGATTTATTGACGTGCTGGTGATGGCTCCCGCCAACGGGGATGAAACCGGTATGTTATCCGATGCTGTTGCATCGGGAAGATCGCCGTTGAAAATGTTAATCAGCGATACTTTTCGGATTGCTTTAGCGAGCGATAAAATTCCCGTATCCGGAATTGCTTCTCAATTGACGGTTGATTCGTTAATTGATCAAATTAGGACGTTACATTCTACTTTGATTCATGATTTTATGGTTACCAATCCGCGGATTGCCGTACTGTCTTTGAACCCCGGAGTAGGAATTAAAGAGAAATCGTTCGGAACGGAAGAAAGCGAAGTGATTATTCCGGCCGTAAAAGCGACCAACGATTCGGGTATTATCTGTTTCGGACCGTATTCCGCCGATGATTTTTTCGGAACCGGAGAATACTTGAAGTTCGATGCTACGCTTGCCATGTATTACGATCAAGGATTGATTCCTTTCCGTTCCATCGCTTTTGAAGGCGGCGTTTGTTATTGGGCTGATTTTCCTTTTGTTATAACCGCTTCCGACCAAGGCGCTTCTTACGAAAAAGCCGGTAAAAATGAAAGTTCGGAAGCTTCTTTCCGAAAAGCGCTGTATTACGCAACGGATATTTTTAAAATGCGAAAGTTAAATAATGAAATCTATGCAAATCCCTTGAAAAAGCAGTATTTCGAACGGGGGTCGGATAATGAAAAGCTGGATTTAACGAAAGATGATACAAGTGACGAGTGATAAGTAAGTGACGAGTGACGAGTAACGAGTAACGGGTGAAGGGGCAATCACTCTTCACTCGTCACTAAAAAACTCCCGGACTTCTTTCCGTTTGAAGCGCGTATGTTTTTGCTTTTAGAAATTCTCCGAAAGCTTCTATATTTTCGAATTGCGATTGCTCTTCCACCGAAATGGGATTTCCGAATCGAACGTATATCTTTTTTCCTCTTTTATTGGTAACTTCGTGTAACAAACGAATCGTACGTATTCGCCAGTTTATAAAACCGAGAAAGCGATAGAGCCATGAATTTGTTCCGGAAATATAGATTGGAATAACCGGTACTTTGGCTTTTTTAATCAATTTCAATACAGGGACTTGCCATTCTCTATCTTTGGTGTAAGTCAGATGAGAAGTCGAAACGCCTCCCGCCGGGAAAAATCCGAGCGGATGACCTCCACGTATATGCTCCAAACACTGTTTTACGCCTCCGATACTGGATTTTGCGGCGGCCATTTTACTGTCTTTGCTGTAAGGATTCACTCCGATGAAATTTTCCTCCATCGTGTCTATACGATTCAACATCCAATTAACCATCATTCTGAAATCTTTTCGTTTAGCGGCAACGACACTGATAACGATAATACCGTCAATATGGCCGAACGGATGATTGGATACCGTAATAAATGCTTGGTTTTGAAATAAATCCAAGACTTCTTGGTTTTCCGGAATCCGAATAATTCCTTGTCGGTCGAGTAAATCGGTTACAAATCCTACTCCCGTTTTGTGTTTGGACCCGTCGTAAATCCCGTTGACTTTATCCATCCCGGTAATGCTGAAAATCATTTTCACAAGCGTATTTCCCCATCGTCCTCGTAAGATGGGATGCAAACCGCGAATTTCGTCATTACTGATTAGTATTTCTTTCATATAACATTATACAATATAATTCAAGTATCGGTTGAAAAACCGGCGGAAAAAAGGAAGTTTCATCCATCCATATTCAAACAGAAAAATTCCTATCAGCGCGCACACAATACCCGCTAAAACGTCAATCACATAATGATGCGCCGTATAAACCGCCGTACCCCAAATCCCGAACATGAACAATGTAATGACGGCGATAATCGGAATCGGGCTTTTCCCGCGTATGGCGTAAAACAAGGTGATTACCAAATAAGAAGAATGCAAGGAAGGAAATGCGGCAAATACATTTGCATTTCGTCCGTAAATAGAATCAAACAAAGGATAATGAATCAATTGGTCGAAGCGCGACAATCCGGCTACATTTCCGGGAGTCGTTAAAATCGGATCAAATCCATAGTTCATGGCATACCACGGCGGAGCTGCCGGATAAATATAATAGAAAGCGAAACCGAGAAGATTGGTAAAAAGGAAAACCATTGCAAATCGCAGGAATACATCCCTTTTTTTCTTCAAGTACAGATAAATGCCGAATCCGATCGGTATCGGTACCCATCCCAGATAAAAAATTCCGGCAAGAAAGTCCGCTATCGGATGGTGATGTATCGCAAAATATTCGCAAGGAATCAGTTTGACGCCGTTATCCGGTATTCCGAAAATTGATTTCTCCATATTATACAGTCCTTCCACATCAATAGGATTGACTGTATAGTTCGGGAAAACCCGCATCCAATCATACGAAATGCCGAATATAAAGAACGGAAGCAACGCCACCGCAAATTTTCGGGTTTCTTTGTTCAGAAAAAAGAGTGCGCAGAAGAAAAAAATCAGCAGTATATGTTCCGGACGAAAACCTACGAAAACGGCTGTCAATATACTGAAAACAATGATAATACTTATTGTGATAATAGTATCCGCCGGCGTCGGAAACGTTACTTTGAACTTCATTGTAAAGATTTATCTTCTTTGTTTAACACTTTTCGGCAGTAATTGAGCCGACCGATAGCAGTAACATTTGAAAATATCGCAACAATAACCAAAGGAATGACAAGAATGACGACCGGTTCGAATATCGGAGCCGAAAACCATGAAACATACAGTTTGTAATCGCCCGCAAAATAGTAAAAAACTCCGCACAAGATAGCTCCGGCGCTGATTAATATCACTCGTTCGGGACGTTGCATAAAGCCTACTTTGCATTCAATGCCCAATCCTTCGGCTCGCGCCCGGATATAACTGACCATCATGGAGCCTATCAATGCAATGAATCCGAACAACGAACTGAAAAAATAACCTTGGAGAATAAGGTAATAACAAATACCGAAAAGTACTATCAATTCACTGTATCGGTCAAGAACGGAATCGAACAAAGCGCCGTAGCGCGAAGTCATTTTACCGATGCGCGCCACCTGCCCGTCCAACATGTCGAACAAACCGGCAAATAAAATGACTATTCCGGCCCAGCCGACGTATGAATAATTTCCTCGTTTACAATGAATAGCTCCGTACATAAGAATAACGGTAGCAAAGATATTGATAAGTAAACCGGTTGCGGTAACAAAATTCGGCGTGATTCCCCATTTGACTAAGCGGTGTACTGCCGGATTGATAATCTTATAAATGATTTGTTGAATAATGTCTCTTATTTTCATTGGTTTAAATAATTAGAGCGAATGATTTTTTCATGAACAAATATTAAATTCATTGTCAAAATTACAAAATTATTTTGTATTATTATTCGAGTCATGCGAATGAAAATATTGTTTCAGATTAAAGAACAACTGTTTCAAATGTAAATCTTTGTAAACAAAATGGCGATGCATATTGTAATTCCATACAAATCCTACCAATAGCGAAACAATAATTTTAGGTATAATAAATATGTTTTCAAAAAAGAGATGGGAAAGTTTCATTAACCAAGGGATTCTTTTTAACAATTCCGTCATTAAATAGGTACCGGAAGTATTCAAAAAAATACTTCCGCCCCATACCGCCAAATAACGGATGGCAATATACCGTTTTTTCACATCCATGACTTTAAAAGTCCACCGGTAGTTGACAATGCAGTTGGTTATCCCACCGCAGACCGATCCGATGAAAGTCGCGTAAACATAGAAGAGATTAAACACGTTAACCAGCAGTATGGTAACTATGAAATCGGTGATGCTCGATAATTGAGACGACAGCTGAGCGCGGAGGAACGTGAAAATTCCTCCTTTGGAAGAAACCGTTTCAACACTTTCCTTTATCCAATGAGTCCAACGAGCCATCGCAATCCGTATAAAATGATTAAACTGTACAATCCGGCAAGTATATCGTCGAGCATGATTCCCCATCCGCCTTTGATAGCTTCCATTTTTCTTATACCTAACGGTTTAAATATATCGAACAGCCGAAATAAAAGGAGGGCGACCAATGCGAAATACACATTTCCGTCGCTTACGGCCAAAAGCGGAATCCATACTCCCACCATTTCGTCTATCACTACTTTTGCCGGATCTTCTCCCCAATAGGCTTCCATGATTCCGGACGACCAAACGCCGAGACCGGTGAACAGCAGAATTAATAATCCGGTTACAATAAATAAATAATAAGGTGTAAGCAACAAGGATAAACCGAACCAAAGAACCGTTGCCAAAACCGCGCCTGCCGTTCCGGGCGCTTTGGGGCAATAGCCGGAACCGAATCCGGTTGCAATTAGAATATGAAAGATATTTTTCTGTTTCATTCGATTGTTTTTTTCCACCAATAAGAAAGATTACTGAAAAAGGAAGCTACACTGTAAACCGGCGGCGCCGGATCCTGCGGAACAATCACATTCAATCCGTTATGGAAAACTTCCAAAGAGATGACTTTGTTCATATATACCGGTTCTCCGTCAATATGTACGATTCCGGGTTTTGCTCTTTTCAATGTCAGTTTTTTAGATCGGTAATATTGCAGCTTGTGATTCTTTGCTATTTGTTTGGTAAACATTTGGACTACCAAGTTCCCGATGTCTAAAGGAGAAAACGGCGAAAGAATGGCGACATCCATCATCCCGTCGTCAATATCGGCTTGCGGCGCGATATAAGCATTATTTCCGTATTGCGAAGCATTTGCGCAAGTAACCAAAAACGCTTTTCTGGTAAGCACTTCGTTTTCAAAAACAATGTCGTAAGTATCCGGTTTGAATTGTAAGTACTCGGTAAAAGCGCTCCTTATATAAGACAAAGGGCCTCTGTTTTTTCTTTTATTAAATCGTTCGCTGACCGAGGCGTCAAATCCCACGCCGCACGTACAGAAAAAGATACGGTTGTTTGCTTTACAGTAATCAATGGTTTTTATCTTACGTTCTAATATCACTTCTAACGCTTTACGACTATCCATCGGAATCGCCAAATCCCTTGCCAAACCGTTGCCCGATCCCATAGGTACTATTCCCAATACGGAAGGGGATTCGACCATGGCTCGCGCTACTTCGTTGACGGTACCGTCGCCTCCTACCGCAATTACATAATCTGCGTTTTCTTTAACCGCCCGACTTGCCAACTCAAACGCATGTCCCGGATATTCCGAGAAAAAAAATTGTTTTTCGAATTGATCCGAAGGTATGTATTGATCCAGTAAATCCGGAATATGTTTTTTTGAAGCGGTACCTGAAACAGGATTGATAATTGCGGTAATTTTTTCCATTAAATAATTAAAATGAACCGCAAAAGTAATAATATTTCAGTTTCCGACCAATGAAATCCAATGAATTTAAAAAAAATCGAATCAAATTTGATTCGATTTATTAAAAATATTATAACTTTGTCGCTTCAATATATGCTATACGATCTGATATATAATTTCAATGTGTAACGAAAAAAGCAACTTTTCGGTTGCGTGAATAATAATATAATTGTTATTGTTATGGAAAAAATACAAATAAAAGAAGCTAAAGGCAAACTTGGCGTTTTGGTCGTTGGCGTAGGAGGCGCGGTAGCCACTACGTTTATTGCAGGTACATTTATTACCCGAAAAGGATTGGGAATACCTGTCGGCTCGATTACTCAATTGGCAACCATGCGTGTAGGAAAGAGGGAAGAAAATCGTTTCTTGAAAATCAAAGAGGCAATACCCTTGGCGAGTACGAAAGATCTGGTTTTCGGAGGTTGGGATATTTTTGAAGATAACGCCTATGAAGCGGCTCGTCATGCGGAAGTATTGACAATTGAGGACTTGGATAAAGTAAAAGATGAATTGCAAGCCCTTAAGCCCATGAAAGCGGTATTTGATCAAAATTTTGTCAAACGACTGCACGGTACGTGGGTGAAAGAAGCGCCTACCAAATGGGATTTGAAAGAAGCCGTTCGTAAAGACATTCGTGAATTTAAGGCGAATAATCATTTAGACAGAGTGGTTTGTATCTGGTGTGGAAGTACCGAGGTCTATCTGAAGCTCGGCGATGTCCACCGAACGCTTCCCGCCCTGCAACAGGCAATGAAAGGAAACAGTCCCGAAATAGCTCCTTCCATGATTTATGCTTATGCTTGTTTGGAAGAAGGGATTCCTTATATAAGCGGCGCGCCGAATTTAACGGTTGATATGCCGGCTATGTGGGATTTTTCGGCGCAAACCCAAACTCCGATTTGCGGAAAAGATTTCAAAACGGGCCAAACTATGTTGAAAACCGTGCTTTCTCCCATGTTGAAAACCCGTATGTTGGGTTTAAACGGATGGTTTTCCACCAATATTTTAGGGAACAGAGACGGGGAAGTATTGGACGATCCGGGTTCTTTTAAAACCAAGGAAGAATCGAAGTTATCGGTCATTGACAATATTCTGCAACCGGATCTTTATCCGCAGCTTTACGGAAATGTTTATCATAAAGTGAGAATCAATTACTATCCGCCGCGTAAAGACAACAAGGAAGGGTGGGACAATATTGATATTTTCGGATGGTTGGGCTATCCGATGCAATTGAAAGTTGATTTTCTGTGTCGCGACTCCATTTTAGCCGCTCCGCTTTGCTTGGATTTGGTATTGTTTACGGATTTAGCCAAGCGTGCCGGTTTAAGCGGTATCCAATCGTGGTTATCATTCTATTTCAAGAGTCCGATGCACGATAACGACCATATTGCGGAACATGATTTATTTATTCAGTATATTAAACTGAAAAACACATTACGTCAACTGATCGGAGAAGAAACCATTGATTATATAGATTAATGAAAAAAAATCCCCAATTCCTCAATGTTGTAGCATTTATTGTGGAATCGGGGATTTTCCTTGTTAACTGATTCGTTATTTAAGATAAAAGGAAGAGGTGGAAAACGCCGTTGAAACATCGAAATATCGGAAAGTTTGGGAAAATATGATTTTTCCGAAAGGCTATCAAATTGAAAAACAACTGCCGTCCCACAACATTCCGATGATTTTTTTCGTTATAACGGGAAGTGTGGATCTTAAAATCAATGATATGAAGACGCACTCCGTTTTTTCGAACGAAATGTTTATGGCTCAGATTGATAATTCGTATGAGATTACCATGCGTGAACAAACGCACCTGCTTATTTGTTATGTTCCTATGGAAGCATGGTATGACGAACAACAATGGATTGACGATTTAATCCTGCAAGAGAGAAGCAAACCGGAAGAATTTTTCAAGCTTCCCATAAAAAAAATAATTGTTCGTTATCTTTCTTTATTGGACTTTTATTTGAAAGAAGGGATTTATCCGGCCTCTTTTTATGAGTTAAAACGGCAAGAACTGTTTTTTTTATTCTTTTTCAATTATCAAAAAAATGATTTGGCTCAATTTTTGCAGTGTATTTTATCCAAAGATATCCAATTTAAAAAATTTGTGATGGGTAATTATTTACTTGCAAAAAACGTCCAAGAACTGGCAAAAATCGCTAATTATTCCACATCGGGATTCATTAAAAAATTCCGAAAGTGTTTTAATGATTCACCCTATAATTGGATGCAAGAGCAAAAGGCAAAACAAATTTCTTTGGAAATTAATCGAGGAGTTAAATCGCTTCAAGAAATTGCGAGCGAATACAAATTTTCATCATATCAGCATTTTTCTGTTTTTTGTAAATCCCGGTTGGGCTCGCCTCCGACCGAGATTTTAGGGAAAAATGGGTTAAAAAATTTAACAAATATTTGAAAAGGTAAAAATGTATGTCAAAACGGTAATAATACGTGAGCGACTATTGCATAAATGACATTACCTTTGTTGAGTTTTTCATAAAAAATTCTTAGATATAGAGGTATTACTTAAAAACTAATTTATATTTATATGGCTAGGCAAAACTCATTTGCTCATCAAAAACTTGTATTGGAGCAATTTTTATCATTATTAGTGGGGTTTGAAAACGACTTTAAGTCCGTGATTCAGAAGTTTGACGACGAAGTTACGTCATTGTATGAAGAGCAGGGGTTGATGGAAGAAATCTATGAGGACTACAAAGCTACGTATTTAAACTCATTAAACACAACATTAGCGGATATACAAACAAGAATACATGACGAAGATATTCCTTTTATAGAGAAAGAAATTGATTTTATCTCTTCGCGGTAATCAAAACTTGCTAATATCGGCATATTCAATTTTTAAAGTGACGATTTTAATTTTAAAATTTTTCAATAGATGGTAAAAGGTAACTCAATGAATGAGTATACGAGTGTGGAAGCTGTGGAATTATTTATAACGGAGTCTCTTTTAAAAGGAGGAAAAGTTGTAATTCCCGATTTTGGCCATCTGGAAATAAAATCTTTGGGTGACAGACGCACTGTTTTGTATAAAGCAGCCGACAGTACCGATTCGTTCCTGCGAATCATGTCGGCGGCCGGAGAGAAAGAAAAGAAAGATACCAATGCAATCTATACAATCATTTCTATTCCTTTAAAAGACGGAAAAGTCGTCAATCTGCCCAAAGTCGGTGTATTTCGCCCGGACAAACGTGAAAACGGCGAAATACACGTTTCTTTTATATTGTCTTCTTATTTGAGGACTTTATTAAATAATGAAGAGGAGAAGAAAGAGGACGTAAAAGAAACAAAGGAAAAGACGGAAAAGATACCCGATACGCTTACCGTTGAGAAAAAAGCTGAAACACAAGGTATTGTCCTCAAGAAAGAAGATATACCGGCAGGCAAAACGCCCGCGCCGGAAACGGGCGGAAAATCCGAACCAACAGCGGTAAGCGTAAAAGCCGGCGACAGCGATAAGCGTATTACGCCTAATCCGTTGCCGATTAACAAGCAAAAACAGACCGAGAGGGGGGGAAGTCCGAGTGCGATTAAAAAAGATACGCTTTCCGATAACACGAGAAAAAAGTCGCGATCCAAAAATATCAGCGGAATTTTATTATCCATTGCAGCCGTGGTTGTTCTTATATTGATTGTTGTATCAACCATTCACTTGCGAAACAAAGAAAAATCGGGCGACCGGGTATTGGTAACGTTGCCGAGCGAGTCAATCAATCTTCCCACGTTGGCCGAACTGCATTACGGACATCCGGCTTTTTGGATTTATATTTATGAAGCAAACTTGGATAAATTAAATTCTCCGGTTAACATTTCCAAAAATATTTCCTTGGTTATTCCCGATTTAAAAGCCGAATATGATGTGGATGTGAACGACAGTTTGGAAATTCAAAGGGCAAATATATTGGCGGATATTGTTCTAAAAGAAAGAATGAAGAAGAATAAATAAATAAAAAAGAAGAAATAACAATAAAAAACAAAGTGTAATATGAAAAGATTATTTACTATTTTTTTGTCATCTGTTGCAGGTATCAGTTTATGGGGACAACAAGCAGAAACGCTCCCCATGACAATTGTAGGCGATGTCTATAACGGAGGCGCTATGAAATCAGTGGGAGAAGTGCATATAAAAGCGCGAACACTTGACTCGGATACGGGAAAAGTGGCTAACTATGGAAATTTTGCCATGGACGAAGGAGTTATTTTTTATACCAATGATTCGTCGGACGGGTTATTAATGAATCAGAAAAAAACGGATGCCGACCCTGCCGGTACTGTAACGATGACTGCTAATGCTAATGTAGCTGTACGTAAGACATTCGCAATGAGTAATGCTTGGTACACGATGTCGTTTCCGTTTGATGTGGATTTGAAGAATGTGAAAAGTGTGGATTTCGATCATCCGGAAAACAACGGCAAACTGATGGCAAGAGGTACGGTATTCCAAGTTCAAGTATATGATGCGCAACAAAGAGCTAATAACGGAAAACCGGGAACGGCGACAACTGATGCGACTACAACTACGTGGAAAACTCTTGGAGGAGATATTGATATTATCCCTAAAGGAACGCCCTGTCGAATTGCCGTTAAAGTGACTATGATAAATCCGCCATATAGTACTTCGAATGATACAGTCGGTGCAATCTCCGGACGTTTTGCTTTGGACTTTTTTGCGACAAATACTTCAAATAATATTGCCAATGTATTTTCACTTACCGATAAAGCATTGAGTCTTGATTGTATTCAAGCGCCGGACCGCGATCAAACGATTGTTGATAATAGCGAAGGATGGAATGCTATCGGCGGTTTGAATTCCACCAATTTTTTTATGTCTAATAATACAGTGGAATTCAACGGAAATAACGTAATATATTATTGGGATGGCGGTTCTGCTTGGGAACCATTATTTTTGGAAGTAGGATCCGGAACATTGAGACCCTACGGCGTAATATTTTTACAAACCGGTTCGGCTCTCGCAGCGAGCGATGGTTTTAAATACCTTACCTCTGCCGGTCTTACTCTCGCTTCTGACCGATCGCTTCCGATTTTCCGTTCTTCACAGAGCGCTTCTAAAAATGTATTAGAATTGTCATTAACCAATGCAAAAGATGACTCAAAAACTTCGCCTATTTACTTCAAATTCGAAGACGGATTCAGCCCATCTTACAAATCTACGGAAGATGCCGTACAGTTATATACTAAAGATGCGAGTGCACCTATTGTTTGGAGTTTAGCCAAAGATAGCGAAAACAACAATAATGTTTTATTCCTTAACAGCTTGCCGAACGGCGAAAATGAAGTTCCGGTAGGTGTGAATATTCCGACTTCCGGCGAGTATGTTTTTTCCATGAAAGAATTTGATAATGAAGCAGTTAATACTGCCGTTTTATGGGATAAAACGACCGATAAATATATTGATTTATTAAAGTATGATTATAATTTCCAAGCCGCAAATGCCGTTAACACCGAAGATCGTTTTGTTCTGTTCTTTAACAATAAAGTGATTACGTCAATTGATCAGACGAACGTAGCGGAAATTTATGCATATACGAATAATAATATGCTGACAGTGAAAAATATACATTCCGGCGATAAAATACAGGTACTTGATTTAACCGGCCGTATCATAGCTTCCGGTATAGCTACCGACAATACATTTTCAACGACTTTGAATCAAAAAGGAGTCTATATTGTTAATGTAAGCGGAGGAAAAACATTAAAAGTTTTGAATAAATAATTGGATAATTGAAAAAAGGCAAATTCGTTAAATGTTTAGGTTAATATAAAATTAATAATATAAATAGAGGAAAACGATGAAACGAAAATATGTAATATCAATAATTGTAGCTTCTTTCCTGTTTACGGGAATTAAAATACAAGCGCAGGGAATGTTCGGTGACGAAAAAACAGACCAGAAAACGACGACTACGGCGACTCCTCCATCCGGTTTTTTTCGGGCCGGCGAAGGTGAAGATGAAAGCGGTGATGATTGGGGTGGGGGCGGCGAAGAACGCCCTCAAGATCCTCCCGGAGAAAGTCCGATCGGTGAAGGCGTTTTATTCTTGAGCCTTTTAACAGGCGGTTATGCATTGGTAAAAAGAAATGTAAGGAAAAAAGATGAAGAGTAAACGCGGGATTTATTATTCCTTCTTCTTTCTGTTGTCGGTACTGGCGTCTTGCGGTACCTCCTCCCGAAAAGTGGTTTATTTCCAATCGAAAGAAGACAGACAGGGACAAATAGTTAATTTACCGTCTTATCGTATAGAGAATACGGTTCGCTTTCGGCCGGACGACATATTGGGAATCACAGTAAATGTACCGGGGGAACAATCAGTGGCAAGTGATTATAATTTGCCACTGGTTCCTGCGGCTACGAGTGAGAACAGTACAGAGGATTTCGTTAGCCAAGGGATGGGTCGCCAAGCGTTTTTGATTAGTAAAGATGGTACGATTGATTTTCCGGTCTTGGGAATAATTAAAGTTGCCGGTTACACTCAAGGAGAGTTGGAAAAATACTTAAAAGAGCGATTGAGCACAAAGTTGGTTGTCCCGGCAATCGTAACCGTTCGCTTGATGAATTTTAAAATAACGGTCACGGGCGAAGTGGGTCGTCCCGGAACCATTACGGTTGATAAGGATAATATTAATATATTGGAAGCTTTAGCCTTAGCCGGCGATATGTCTATTTACGGCAAACGGGATGATATCCGTTTGTTTCGTCAAAAACCGGATGGCGGATATACGGAGGTTTCTTTGGACATCAGCAAAGAGGATATTATTTCCTCTCCTTACTTTTTCCTTCAGCAAAATGATGCACTTTACGTGAAACCGGTTAATACAAGAACGCAAAATGCGGATGTCAGTCCGCACTGGAACATTCTCGTCGGGATAGGCGCTTTTGTGATGTCGGTTGCTACTTTTGTTATAATGCTTGCTAAAGATTAATGTGATAAGAAAACAAGAAAAAAGAAAATTATGGCGAATAATAAACAGGGAGAAAATGTAAAAGATCAAGGGAAAGAAGTCAGTTTTCAATGGTTTTTTGTAAGTTTTCTTATTTATTGGAAATGGTTTGTTTTATCAATCATCTTGTTTTTGGTGGGCGGTTATATTTATTTGCGTTATTCAACTCCTGTTTATAAAGTTACTACAAATGTTGTTCTAAGGAGTAGCGGACAGGGCGGATTAGGAAATAGCGAAACTTCTTATTTTGAGCGATTGGGCTATCTTAATGCGAATAATAATATGGATAATGAAATTCAAGTTCTTCGCTCACGAAATCTTATAGAAACAGTGGTTGTTGAAGAAGAAGCTTTTATTCATTATTCGGTTAAAGGCAGATTCAAAAGTACAGATCTTTACGGTGGAATGGGAAGACGATATTATGCGGCTCCTCCCGCAACCGTTTTTGTTGATAAAACCTCCCTATCTTCGTTATATTCTCCTCTCTCTTTAAAAATAGCTCTTACGAGTAATTCTACGATTCTTGTTACCGGACAATACGGATCCGAAAAATTTGATCAGGAATTTTCGTCCCTTCCGGCAGTAGTAAAATCTCCGATAGGCGAATTACTTTTACTCCCGGATGAAAATGTTGCTTTAAGAAAAGAGTATCCTTTATATATTAACATACTTCCTCCGTTAGGAGTAGCTCAATCGTATATCGCTAATTTGACTCAAGAATTTGCCACCAAAAATTCTTCCGTTATCCGTTTATCGTTGTTAGAAACGAATCGAACGCGGGGTGAACATTTTTTATATCGCCTGTTTCAAGTGTATAATCGTGAAACGATGAGCGACAAAAACCGGGCAGCCGAAAATGCTTCCGCTTTTATAAAAGATCGCTTGGAAGAATTGAATGCCGATTTGCGTTTATCTGAAAGTACGGTAGAAAATTATAAAAAAGAAAATAAGATCGGATTGGATTTAGCAACTTCTGATGCAATATTTGCAAATGACAACAATGAGTATTCAAAAATGTTGGTTTCTTTAGGGACGGAAGACTTGAAGCTCTCTTATTTGCAAGATGCGGTTGAAAAGAATGCGGATAATTCCGATTTATTGCCGGCAGCATTGGCAATCGGAAATGCATCGTTAGTTAGCAGTCTCGAGAAATATAATCAAAGTATTTTGGAGCGGGAACGTTTATTAGCTTATACAAGAGAGGATGTTCCTATTATTAAGAAAGCGAATGAACGTATCGCTTTGTTGCGCGAGGATATTCTTAAATCAATCAAAGCGTTGAGATATGCGCAGAGCGTCTCGAAAAAAGAATACGAGAATATGCTTGAAGAATCGGATGTAAATATGGGAACTGTTCCGAGGAAAGAACGGGAATTAGCCGATTTATTACGCGAACAAATCATTCAATCAAACTTATATGTCAATCTGTTGCGTCAAAAACAGGAAATTGATTTTACATTGTCTGTTTCGACTCCGAGCGCTAAGATAATTGATAGCCCGATAACAACGGGTATTGTTTATCCCCGAAAAATGTATGTTTACTTTGTCTGTTTGGCATTGGGATTGGTATTTCCATTTATTATTATAGGTATTCGCGAATTGTTAAACTATAAGCTTACGCATGAAGAAGAAATTCGAAGATTATGCGAAATGCCTGTTATTGTATCTTTGCCGATCATTAAAACTAAAACGCCGATCGTGGTTACTTCTCATGCTACAACAGCTATTGTTGAGCGTTTCCGGCTTTTGCGAACCAATTTGCAATTTATCTTAGATACTCCGGAGAAAAAATCAATATTGGTTACATCAACCATTAGCGGAGAAGGTAAAACATTCGTCGCTATTAATTTAGCAATGATTTTTTCGTTGAAATACAAAACGATTTTGGTAGGGTTAGATATTCGACGCCCCAAGATAAATAATTATTTGAATTTGCCGAAGCAAATGGGCTTAATTTCGTATTTGACGGGTGACGAAACCAATATTAATAATTTGATTTATAAGAATGTTAATGATACAAATCTCGACGCTTTGATTTCGGGAATGATTCCGTTAAATCCCAATGAATTGTTGATTGAACGAACGTTGGACGATATGTTTAAAAAACTTCGTGAACAATATGATTACATTATTATTGACAGTTCACCCGTAGGCAGCGTATCTGACGCTTTCTTGATTAGTCGTGTCAGCGATGTTTCGCTTTTTGTGATTCGCAATGACCTTACACCTAAATCGGCCATTTCTTTAGCAAATGTAATCTATGATGAAAAAAGGCTTAATAATGTTAATCTTGTCTTGAACGGATTTACAGGTGGAAAAGGACAATACGGTTACGGTTACGGTTACGGTTACGGTTACGGTTACGG
>JGI24699J35502_11134086_pt1 | contig 29208 bp, 25 predicted proteins | sample TergutMp193P4_FD_35502 | JGI IMG/M metagenome (IMG submission 35502)
ATCGTGCTGTTCGACCATGCCGTTTATTTTCACAGTTTTCGGAATATCTATAAATACAATCTTCAAGATAAAACATTGTCCGTTATCAATGCTCCCAACCGATTCCAATTTTTGTTTACGGTCAACAACCGGCTTTTTGTCCAAGAAAAAGTACTCGGTTTGATGGAAGTCGTAAATAACCGATTGATTCCCGTATTGGGAGGAGAAGTATTAACCGGGGATTGCGTGTATGGAATGGAACCCTTGTCTTCCCATGAAATACTGATTGCTACGATGGATAGAGGATTGTACCGGTTGGAAAACGACAAAGTGTCTCCATGTCCCTTCCCCTGTAACGACTACTTGAAGAAAAATCTGATATTCAGTACCACTACCTTACCCGGCGGACGATTGGTCTTTGGCACTATACTCGATGGCTTACTTGTTACCGATTCCATTGGAAACCTGTTGATGACCATCAATAAATCCAAAGGATTGGAAAATAATACGGTTTTATCGCTCTTAAGAGATAATGCCGATAATTTATGGCTCGGATTGGATCGGGGAATTTGTCATCTGCAAATGAACAGTCCGACTTATTCGTTTCCCGATACGAAAGGCGTACTCGGCTCTGTCTATCAAATCGAAGCGTATAACGACCGATTCTATTTTGCCACCAACCAAGGCTTGTTTTATTGTCCGATCAATGAATTTTCTTCTTCCTTGCACGAACCTCAATTTTCATTGATGCCTCAAACCATGGGGCAGGTATGGTTTCTCCGGAAAATCGGAAACACACTGTTTTGCGGACATAACAAAGGTCTTTATGCCGTTACCGGAAATCAAGGGCAATTCATTTATATGGGCAGCGGAATCAATGCCATTGAAGAACCGGATGAAAAGACTCTTCTTATTCTTACGTATGACGGAATGTGTACCCTGAAAAAAGAAGGAAATTCCTATATTGTTAAGAAACAAGCCATCTGTCCCTACAATGCCGGCTGGTTGGCAAAAGACCGAGAGAATATGATCTATTTCGGCAACAGTAATGTCGGAATTTTTCAAGCGAAATTCGACGATACTTTCACCGGCGTCAATTATTGTACCTGTCGCTTAGAGGATATCGGGATAGACAACGCCACCGCACGAGGTATTTATTCGTTTAACGGACAAGTGTATTTACTCAAGTCTGCAAGCATTTGGCAGTATGATTATACCCGGAAACATTTTTCCCCGGATACGGTCATCAATCGCTTACTTCCTCCGGATATTCATTTACATCGGTTACAAATAACCGATACGGAAATGTGGTGCTTTGCCGACGATCAATTTTTTTGCATCCAAGATTACAACCGGCCGACGGCTCATATTCTCCAAAGCGCTGCCATGGAATTGTTGAATAACCAATTGATTTACGGCTATGAAAACATTAAAAAAATAGCAGACGATCAATTTTTAGTTTGCACATCGAAAGGGTTTACGCTCCTCAACACGCAATTTACTCCGCTCGATATGCATATACAGGTTTGCATCAGGGATATAGGAGAATATACGGATACGATGGCATCTATGCCGTTGCCTCATGAACTCTTGTATTACAGCCAACACGAAATAAAATTTCCGTACAATCATAAAACCATTTATATCCGCTTTGTTTTACCTGATTATGAAAACAACGGGAATATACGTTACAGTTATCAATTAGAGGGACTTTCCGAAAATTACTCCCTGCCGTCGTCCGACAACATTATTACTTTTACCAAGTTGCCGCAGGGAAAATATACGTTGCAAATAAAGGCCATGATTGAAGGAAATGAACAGGAATTTTATTCTCAGAAGTTGAAGATAAAAGTGCTTCCTCCCTGGTATCTCGATTGGGAGGGTTTTTGTACGACTTTGTTGTTGCTTTGTATTTTGATTTACTTTTTCAGACGTTATCTTCGGAAAAGATGGCAACAGCAGAAACATCAACTCTCTCTGGAGCATGAACAAGAGATAGCCAAGATAGAAAATCGGCTGTTGCAGGAAAAAATCAAGTCACAAAATGAGGAATTGTTGCGCGTTACCGAATCCATGCTATATAAAAGCGATTTAATGAATCGGATTGATGAAGAGATAAACAAATTGTCATCCGGGAAAATGACTTCAATTGACATTAGCGGCTTGAAACAAATCGTGGCAAAGAATAAAAATCCGGAGGAAGAATGGAAGATATTCGAAACGAAATTTAATAAAACTTACGATAATTATCTTATCCGGTTAAATTCAAAATACAAGAGTTTAACGCCGTCCGATTTAAAATTAGCCGCTTATATTCGCATGAATTTCAGTTCGAAAGAAATAGCGAGCTTATTGAATATTTCAACCAAAAGCGTTGAGATGGCTCGTTACCGCCTGCGTAAAAAGTTGGAACTCGATCACGACCAAAATCTGACCGAGTTTTTAATGCGATTGGAATAAAGCGTATTTATCGAATTTTTCCAACAATAGCTAACGCATTTTTACATAATTCGGTAATTTTTCCCCATTCTTTAGCGGCTATCACTTCTTTCGGAAAAAGATTGGAACCCATTCCCACACAAGTTACGCCGGCATCGAACCAAGCTTTCAGATTGGCTTCTTCCGGTTTTACTCCGCCGGTTACCATCAATAGCGACCAAGGCATCGGAGCTTTTAAGCCTTTGACGAAATTCGGTCCCAAAACATCGCCGGGAAATATTTTGCACAAATCGCAACCGGCTTCCTGTGCAAATCCCACTTCCGAAACCGAACCGCATCCGGGAGTGTAAGGCACCAAACGGCGATTGGCAATTTTGGCAATATCCGGATTGAATAAAGGGCCGACAATAAAGTTCGCTCCCAATTGAATGTATAGCGAGGCAGTCGGAGCGTCAACAACCGAACCGGCGCCCAAAATTAATCCCGGACATTCTTTTGCCGCAAACTTGTTCAATTCTCCGAATACTTCGTGAGCAAATTCACCGCGATTCGTAAATTCAAAAGTTCTTATTCCTCCGAGATAACAGGCTTTCACTACGTTTTTTGCCGTTTCGATGTCGGAATGATAAAACACCGGAACTATACCGGTAGCGCTCATTGTTTCAAGTACTTGTAATTTATTGTATTTTGCCATAATGAATTATTTAATATTAAAAATACTGTGCGGCTGCATGATTATTAGTAATGTATCGAATCAAATAGAAAAGATTATTTCCCGTTCCATTCCCACGTATCAATTCTTTGATACATACGCTGACGGAGTTCTTCGCCGGTAATAGCGGTTGCATATTCTTCCCAAAAATCATCGTTCCGATCAATCACTCCGATTTGTTCAAGAAACGGTATCATCGCCTTACCATATTGGTCAAAATCTATCTTGACATATCTTTTCTTTGTATTCATGTCCTTTTCAAAGACAACTCCCGATACTGTATTCATTTCTTTTTTATTTAAAATCTAAAAGCAAAGATACGCTATTTTTTAACATTGCAAGTTGTCCGGTTAAAAATTCCCATTACCGACTGACCCGGCCGGAGCCGTCGCCTTTCATTAATTGTTCCACTTCGGCGATAGTAACCAAATTGAAATCGCCGTAAATCGTATGCTTCAAGGCGGAAGCCGCTACGGCAAAATCCAACGCCCGTTGATCGTCATCGGGAAAAGTGATTAAACCGTAAATCAAACCGCCCATGAACGAATCGCCTCCGCCGACACGGTCAACAATATGCGTAATATCGTATCGTTTGGATTGATGCAATTTTCCGCCGGAATACAAGCATCCGCCCCATGTGTTATGATTCGCATTGATCGAACCGCGTAAGGTGATGATTACTTTCTTCGCTCTCGGAAATTTATTCATCAGTTGTTTGCAAACCGATTCGAACTCAAGCGCGTTCACTTCGCCGCCGGTTTGAGCGACATCAAATCCTTCGGGATGAATCCCGAATACTTTTTCCGCATCTTCTTCGTTACCTAATATAACGTCACAACCTTCAACCAAAGCCGGCATAATTTCCGAAGCGGTTTTTCCGTATTTCCAAAGATTTTTTCGATAATTCAAATCACAGGAAACAGTTATTCCCAATTGGTTAGCTATCCGGATAGCTTCCAAACAAGCATCGGCGGCTCCTTGCGAAAGCGCCGGTGTAATTCCTGTCCAATGAAACCATTGCGCATCTTGAAATACATTTTTCCAATCAATCGTTCCGGGCTGAATTTGAGCGATTGCCGAATGAGCGCGATCATAAATAACTTTAGATGCCCGGGCAACAGCTCCGGTTTCCAAAAAATAAATCCCCATCCGATCCCCTCCGCGAACAATATGTTGCGTACCGACATTGTATTTCCTTAAATCGGAAATACACCATTCGGCAATGTCATTTTTCGGTAACCGGGTGACAAAATCCGCCGGAATCCCGTAATTGGCTAAAGAAACCGCAACGTTAGCCTCTCCGCCGCCGAAAGTGGCGTTCAGTCGGCTCGATTGCGTGAATCGTTGATAGTCCGGAGTTGCTAAGCGAAGCATTATTTCTCCGAAAGTTACTACTTTTTTCATTGGTTTATATGTTAGAATACTAAAAATACAGACTGCAAAAGTACTATTTTTTGTTTGAATAAATTGAAAATAAATCTCCGGCAGGCAGAATTACTATCACATTTTCCGAAATTTATAGTATCTTTGCTGAAACTCTAAAATATATGACAGAAAAAATAAACAATTAAACAAAAAAAGTATGGCAGAAAAAAGTATTAAAGGTACAAAAACCGAACAGAATTTATTAGCGGCGTTTGCCGGAGAAAGTCAAGCAAGAAGTCGGTACACTTTTTTTGCAAGCAAAGCAAAGAAAGAAGGTTATGAACAAATAGCCGCTATTTTCCTTGAAACGGCCGAACAGGAAAAGGAACATGCCGAACGGTTTTTCAAGTTTTTGGAAGGCGGACCGGTTGAAATAACAGCCACCTATCCGGCAGGAATTATCGGAACGACCGCTCAAAATCTTTTGGCAGCCGCCGAAGGGGAGTTGGAAGAATGGGATATTTTATATCCTTCATTTGCTAAAGTAGCAGAAAAAGAAGGTTTTCCACTGATTGCAGATGCATTTCTGAAGATCAGTAAAGTGGAAGTTCAACATGAAATTCGTTACCGAAAATTGTTAGCGAATGTTGAAGGAGGTACGGTATTTAAAAAACCGGAAGAAATCGAATGGCAATGCCGCAATTGCGGATATGTTCATAAGGGAGTAAGCGCTCCGGAAAAATGCCCCGCTTGCCTCCATCCGCAAGCTTATTTCGAAGTGATGAAAAAAAACTATTAAAAGAAATTATGAATTATGAATTATAAATTATGAATTAAATAAAGGTTTGTTCAAATAATTCATAATTTATAATTCATAATTCATAATTAACTTTTTTAATTACTACTGTTTTCCATTTTTTCTTTTAACTCGGCTAATCCGGAAATATCGCCTAAAGTTGTCTTTTCCATGGAGGGTTGTTGAATTACCTCTTCTTCTTTTTTCTCTTTTTTAGCCTTTCGGGTTTTCTTTTCGGCAGGAGCAGCAGCTGTTACAGCCGTTTCTTTTTCTTTCTTTGCTTCCGCGCGTTGTTCATCTTCGAAAATACGGCTGTGAGAAAGTATAATTCGTTTGGAGTCCTTATTAAATTCAATTACTTTGAAATTCAATTTTTCGTCCGGTTGAGCTTGCGAACCGTCTTCTTTTACCAAATGCTTGGGAGTGGCAAACCCTTCAACACCATAAGGAAGTGAAATTACGGCGCCTTTATCCAGCATTTCGATGATGGTTCCTTCGTGAACAGAACCTACGGTGAACAAGGTTTCGAATACATCCCACGGGTTTTCTTCTAATTGCTTGTGTCCTAAGCTTAAGCGACGATTTTCCTTGTCAATTTCCAATACTTGGACTTCAATATCCGCACCGATAGAAGTAAATTCGCTCGGATGTTTGATTTTCTTCGTCCAAGAGAGGTCGGAAATATGGATCAAACCTTCAACGCCTTCTTCGATTTCAACAAATACGCCGAAATTGGTGAAATTGCGAACCTTAGCGGTATGTCTGCTTCCGACTGCATATTTTGATTCGACATCTTCCCATGGATCCGGTCTCAATTGTTTGACGCCCAACGACATTTTACGTTCGTCCCGATCCAGTGTTAAGATAACGGCTTCCACTTCATCGCCCACTTTCATAAAGTCTTGAGCGCTTCGCAGATGTTGCGTCCAACTCATTTCGGAAACATGAATAAGTCCTTCGACGCCGGGAGCAATTTCGATAAACGCTCCGTAATCGGCCATTACAACTACTTTTCCTTTTACGATATCGCCTACTTTCAAGTTTGCATCCAAGGCATCCCACGGATGCGGAGTCAACTGTTTCAAGCCGAGTGCAATTCGTTTCTTTTCGTCGTCAAAGTCAAGGATAACCACATTGATTTTTTCATCCAACTTCACGACTTCTTCCGGATGAGTCACCCGTCCCCAGCTTAAATCGGTAATGTGAATCAATCCGTCCACACCGCCCAAGTCAATAAACACGCCGTAGGTCGTAATGTTTTTAACTACGCCTTCCAATACTTGACCTTTTTCCAATTTGGCAATAATGTCTTTCTTTTGTTGTTCCAGTTCAGCTTCGATAAGCGCTTTGTGCGAAACCACCACATTTTTAAATTCATGGTTGATTTTTACCACTTTAAATTCCATGGTCTTGTCCACAAATACGTCGTAATCGCGAATCGGCTTAACATCAATTTGCGAACCGGGCAAGAAAGCTTCGATACCGAATATATCAACGATCATGCCGCCTTTGGTACGGCATTTTACGTAACCTTTCACAATTTCATCGTTTTCAAGCGCTGCGTTTACTCTATCCCAAGAACGGGCAGCGCGCGCTTTTTTATGAGAAAGGATTAATTGTCCTTTTTTATCTTCTTGACTTTCAATAAAGACTTCTACTTCATCTCCTACTTTCAAGTCGGGATTGTAACGAAATTCCGTCATAGAAACCACACCGTCGGATTTGTAACCGATGTTAATCACCACTTCTCTTTTATTCATGGATTGTACGGTGCCGATTACCACTTCGCGATCATTAATTTTACTTAATGATTGGTCATACGTTTCAATCAGTTTTTCTTTACTTACTTCGGTGTAAGTATCGCCTTTTTCATAAGTATCCCAGTCAAAGTTTTCGAGGATGTTTGCCCTTTTTGGCTTAGCCGCCGGCTTTTCTTCTGCGACTGCAACCGGTTTTTCTTCAACCGGAGCTTCCGGGATTAATTTTTCTGCGACCGGTTCCTCCGGAACAGAGATTTCCGCGATCGGTTCTTCTACAATTGGAATTTTTGCGACCGATTCTTCAACAGAGAGAGCTTCTGCGACCGGTGTTTCTTCAACGGGAACAACACCCGGCAGCGCCGGTTCTTGCACGTCTTCCGGATGGACCGTTTCTTCTTTTTTCAGTTCTTCATTCATTTTTGTTAATAGAATTTTAATTAATAGTTAGACATTATGTTGTCATTAAAAAACGGGGGCAAAGATACGTTATTAAATCTGATTTTCAATGAATTTTCCGCAATTAATTTGTTTTGTTTTCTTAAACATTCAGATATGGAATCAATGGGAATACGGATATCGAACCGGGATTGCGGATTTTTTTGTTTAAAAAATAAGTTGTAAATTTGTTGCATAAACAGAAAAGCGATTTGACAAATAAAATATGGCAGAATTACGACATCCTATTCGTGAAGCTAAACGTTATTTACAGAATGCGAGGCAAATACTTTCGGAAAAAGCCGAAAAAGACGGCGATTATTACAACGACAGCAAATACGTAAAGAGGGCGGGAAATACGGCTTGGAACGGCGTACTTGTTGCTTTGGATGCAGTATTGCCGGTACGTGCAAATCTTAAAAAAGGACAACGTCCCGATTTTAAAGACTATCAAGCAGCTATTTCTCAAAAAGACAGCAAAATGACACGTCCTCTTTTATGGGCTTATGAATCATTACACAAAGTAATGGGATACGATGGTAATGCTCGTTACAAAATTGTACAAGATAGTTTGGACCAAGCAAAAATGATTGTTGCGTGGGCTGAAAAACAATATCAAAATTGAAATCGTACATTGGTGAACTTTAATTATTTTGAATGATATGGATCCGCTTCAATTAATACAAAACGACCCTTGGCTCGAACCTTATCGGGAAGCCATTGAGGGACGTTACCGGTATTTTCTAAACAAAGAAAATGAATTGACGCAAAACGGAAAAACCGGTTTGAGCGAGTTTGCGTCGGGGTATCTCTACTTTGGATTGCATCCGACCGCGGATGGTTGGGTTTTCAGAGAATGGGCGCCGGGAGCTGACGCTATTTATCTCGTCGGCGATTTCAATCAGTGGAAAGAACGGGAAGATTACCGACTCACACGTATCGAGAACGGCGTTTTTGAAATTAGCCTCCCCTCTCAAGCGCTGCACCACCAAGATTTATACAAATTGAAAGTACATTGGCCGGGAGGAGAAGGCGAACGCATTCCGGCGTGGGTGCGCCGCGTGGTACAAGACGAACAAACGAATATCTTCAGCGCGCAAGTATGGGCGCCAGAAAATCCCTATCAATTTCAAATCCGGTCGTTTGTCCCGAATGTCTCCCCGCTGTTGATTTACGAATGTCATATAGGAATGGCGACCAATGAAGAAAGAGTGGGAAGCTACAAGGAATTTACTCGCACCATTTTGCCGCGTGTTAAAAAAGACGGATACAACGCTATCCAAGTAATGGCTATTCAAGAGCATCCGTATTACGGTTCGTTCGGTTATCATGTATCGAGTTTCTTTGCGGCTTCATCCCGTTTCGGGACGCCCGACGATTTGAAGGAATTGATTGATACCGCTCACGCCATGGGAATAGCCGTCATCATGGATATTGTACATTCTCATGCCGTTAAGAATGAAATCGAAGGATTGGGCCGATTCGACGGGACATACAATCAATATTTCCACGACGGCGGCCGGAGAGAACATCCGGCGTGGGATTCGCTTTGTTTCGATTACGGAAAAAATGAAGTTCTGCATTTTCTCTTATCCAATTGCAAATTCTGGTTGGAAGAATACCGATTCGACGGATTTCGATTCGACGGCGTAACGTCCATGTTGTATTACAGTCACGGTTTGGGTGAATCGTTTTCCAATTATGGAGATTATTACAACGGAAATCAAGACGGCGACGCTATTCGCTATTTAGTCTTGGCGAATCAATTGATTCATGAAGTGAATCAACATGCAATCACCATTGCGGAAGAAGTCAGCGGAATGCCGGGATTAGCCGCTTCGATAGCAGCCGGCGGTTACGGTTTTGATTACCGAATGGCGATGAATATTCCCGATTATTGGATTAAAATCATTAAAGAAAAAAAAGACCAAGATTGGTCGGTTCAAGGAATCTGGTGGGAAACAACCAATCGTAGAGCCGACGAAAAAACCGTTTCATACGCCGAAAGTCACGATCAAGCTTTGGTCGGCGACAAAACCATTATTTTCCGTTTAATTGATTCCGAAATGTATTGGCACATGATGGTAAACGACTCCAATATGACGGTTGATCGCGGAATTGCCTTGCATAAGATGATTCGCCTTGTCACGGCTTCTACGATTAACGGGGCATACCTTAATTTTATGGGCAACGAATTCGGACATCCCGAATGGATTGATTTTCCTCGCGCCGGCAACGGGTGGTCTTACAAATATGCACGCCGGCAATGGCATTTGGTTGATAATCCGGATTTGAAATACCGTTTTCTCGGCGATTTCGATAAAGCAATGATTCATTTAATCGGCGAAACAAAAGATTTTCAAGCTTCCGACATTTATAAAGTGTGGGATAACGACCAAGATAAAATACTCGCTTTCCGCAGGAAAGATTTAATTTTTGTATTCAATTTTCATCCGGTTACTTCATTTACCGGTTACGGATTTTTGGTTCCGCCGGGAAAATATCGGATTATTTTGGATACAGATAGTACGGCTTTCGGAGGTTTCGGATTAATTGACGATTCCGTCGAACATCTGACCATTTACGATGCACTCTATGCAACAGAGAAAAAAGAATGGCTTAAACTGTATCTGCCAGCACGAACCGCTATCGTACTAAAAAAACTCCCCGATAATTTATAATTTATAATTCATAATTCATAATTCATAATTCATAATTCTAATGCTCTATCCTCTGAAATTTGAACCGATACTGAAAGAAATTATCTGGGGAGGCGATGAAATCTGCCACTTCAAAAACTTACATCCGCAACGAAGCGGTATCGGTGAAAGTTGGGAACTTTCGCATGTTAAAAACAATGTTTCGATTGTCGCAAACGGTGAACTGAAAGGCAAATCGCTTGAAGAACTTATAGAAACTTATCGGGAAAAACTATCGGGGAAAAAAGCTATCGAACGATTCGGAACCACCTTTCCCTTGTTAATCAAATTCATAGATGCTCATGATTCACTTTCTGTTCAAGTACATCCCAACGACTCGTTAGCGAAAAAAAGACACAATTCATTCGGAAAAACCGAAATGTGGTACGTAATTCGTGCAACCCCGGATGCTTTTTTATATTCCGGTTTCGCACGCTCGATGACGCCGGAAGAATATCTCCAAAGCATTAAAGATAATACGTTTACGGATTACTTGCAACGGCACGATGTAAAACCCGGCGATGTGTTTTTCCTGCCTGCCGGTCGTGTTCACGCCATCGGCGCCGGATGTTTCATTGCCGAAATTCAACAGACTTCCGACATCACTTACCGTATTTATGATTATAACCGGAAAGATGCAAACGGAAATCCCCGCGAACTGCACACAGAGTTAGCAAAAGACGCCATTGATTATACGATATATCCCGATTATAAATTAAACTATACGCCCGGTCAACAACCGATTCAAGCGTTGGTTTCTTGCCCGTATTTTACAACGAATCTGATCGAAGGGAAAAAGGACGATATGATTCAAACGACGCATCCGGATTCTTTTTCCGTTTACATCGGCTTGGAAGGAACCGTACAACTGATAGATAATAACGACTATTCCGTCGAAATTCGGCAAGGGGAAACGGTTTTGGTTCCGGCCGAAAATCGCCTAACGATCTTGACATTCAAAGAAGAAGGAAAACTGTTGGAAACCTATATTTAAAAACAAACGGCTTGTAAATCATAATTCAACCACCGTTACTGTTTCTTTTGTCATATAAATTTTTTCATTCAACTTTAAATTCGGTCGTTGGTCAAAAATAGAAATTCTATCTACTTCACAACCAAAAGAATACCATACAGCATGATGTTTGTTCGACTTCTTCGCTAAAAATTTTTTTGTTGCGCCAAATTTTGGGTTCAAAAGGCATTTGGTAAGGATAATTACATGATTGTAAATCGTCTTGATAATTGAGTAATAAAGAACGAGCAATGACCTCTCCGTAAATCGGATTGGACGGCATGATTTTTCCTATATTTTTTATCAATCCCAAATCATAAACATATTGATAATCATCCGAAAGACGACCTATGAGTTTATCAATTCCCGTGGTAAGCAATTCAATGATTTTGCGTACCCGTTCCTCTTTCAAACGTTCGATCAAGCTGCCAATATGGGTGTTGCAATGAAGAATAAGGTTAGATTGCCTTACTCACCAATTCCGCAGGATGAGAATAATCCGATTACAATATTTTCACTATTACTTCGCGCGCAAGGTAGTGTTGTAAAAAGTATGCTGTGATAAGAAATTGGCAATCAGAGAAAAAGCAGTATTTTTGTATGTGAAAATAACAATAACCCTCCATTGCCCCGATTGCCAAAGCACAAAAATAAAGAAAAACAGCAGGAAATACAATAAAAAGCAAAATTATTTATGCAAGGATTGGTTTATCAGCGATCATGCCTTAACCTATAAAGGTTGCCATTCTAAGCTATATAAACGTATCGAAAAAAAACTCGTCCGGAGAGTTGGTATTTGCGATATTGCATAAATAGAAGAAATAAGTACGGATAAAGTGTTATCGTTTTTGTCGAAGTCAAAGCATGTAATTACGCCTAAACAAAGTTATTATCTCTGTTTGGAAGAGGATGAGCTTTGGACTTACATCGCATATAAATCAAACAAGATAGGGTTAATTTATGCTTATGACAGGGTAAGCGGAGAAATAGTCTGTTTTATTTGGGGTAAGCGTGATTTGCAAACGGCAATGAAACTGAAGAAAAAACTGTTGGATTTACGGAAGTATTGCTCTGGATGACTATGATAGTTTTATTACTGCTTTTAAAGATGATAACCGTTTAGTGAGAAAGATACATACAGTTGGAATAGATGGAAATAATTATTTCTTAAAGTACTGTATCATAATAACTTTCGCGAAAATGTGTTATTTCTCTGAAAAACTTTTAAACCATTTTAAAGCTTTTAATTTCGTTTTCCTTTATATCAATTTTAGATTTGTATAAAAAGCATGCTTTGTGAAACACCTCCAAATTATGAATTATGAATTATGAGTTCGAATAACCCGATGAGAAAACAGTTGAAACACTCTATTTATGATCAAAAAATCGAAATTCATACCCAAATCCGCATAGAATAAAAAATAAAATAAATAAAAATTTAAATTTTCATTGAAAACGATAGTGCATTTCTATTTTTTTTATACTTTTGTAAAAAAAATATATTTTGTTTAGAAATAATGCCCTATCGCTTCTGTCGGATGAAGAATTGTTGAATTTGCATAAAAAGTCCGATAAAACTACCTATATAGAGGAATTATTTATTCGTTATCTTCCTCTCCTCTACGGCGTTTGTTTGAAATATTTGAAAGATGCCGACAAAGCGCGGGAGGCGGTGATACAACTTTTCGAAGATTTGTTTTACAATATTTCCGATTTTGAAATTAATGAATTTCGACCGTGGATTTACGGGGTGATTAAAAATCATTGCTTGCAAATTCAGCGAAAGGAAGCGCGCTTTATTTCGGTAGATTTCAATGATAACGCTACGGAATTTGACGATATTACGTATCTGTTGGAAAAAGACCCGAGCGAACAGCCGGCCAAGTTGGCGAATTGTTTGAATAAGTTGCCCGAACGACAACGGTTGAGTCTCGTCTGTTTTTTCAAGGATGAATTATCGTATGCCGAAATTGCAGATAAAACAGGCTACGCATTGAAGAATGTTAAGACCTCCATTCAGAATGCGAAACAGAATTTAAAGATTTGTATGGACACCGTAAACGAATAATTAATGAGCTTATCGGATTACATAAAAGGCGACCGTTACGGAAAAGAAGCGCATCAATTGGAATACGACGCGATGCGTGATCCTTTTTTGCAAGACGCAATTGACGGATATGACTCGGAAGGCGATCGTCCGACTTATCACTTGAAAAAACTTACGAACGAGGTCAAGAAACGGACGAGAAAAAAATATTACCGGCTGCAAGCTTGGGGTATTGCCGCTTGCGCGCTATTAATCATTGGCGCGAGCATTTTTTTCTTTTACGGCAACGATAATAAAATCAATTTGCTTCCGGAAAAATCAACGTATGCCGAAACCGATACAGACAACATGCAGGCACGTAATCCTATGATTGACAGCTTAGCTACGGCAAAAACGGAACAAACGACATCCGCTGCGACAGCGAATAGCGATGCTATTGTTATTGATAAGGTTATTGTTCACGATGATGATAAAGCGGAAGCGGAAAATATTCAAGAAGATTTACTTGCAACGATAGAAAAATTGAAAATCCGGCAAGAAAATCAACAAGAGATAAGAGGAGAAACCGAAGAAGATCAAAGAATCGCTTTGAACCAAGAAGATAATTCAAACGAATATTCCCTTACAAACAGTGAAATTCAAAGAATCCTTTCCGAATATAACCCCTCCGTCGAAACAAATTCAAAAGTAACAAACAATCAATCGCCCAAGCCGGCCGTGGGAGATCAAGCGTATAACGACTACATCAAGAAAAACCTTAAACCTTTAACGAACAATGCCGGCGAAGAACAACACGGCAAAGTAGTCCTTTCGTTCAGCGTGAACGAAAACGGACGTCCGGCCAATATATCCGTCCTGCAATCATTGGGTCAAGCGGCCGACCGGGAAGCGATCCGATTACTTCAAAACGGTCCGAATTGGACAACGAGTGATAAAAACGCTTCTTTGGAAATTAATTTCTGAAAAACCGGCATAACCGCAGCCGTATCCAATCCCCCCGCACTCGACGCGGAATCCCCCTGAAAATCGAATTTCGAATGTCATTTTCACTCTTTTGGGTGATTGACAAGCATTCCTCCATTCTATACTTTTGCCTCGTAATTGTTCTATTATGAAACCTGCATGCAAAAAGAATGAAGCTGTTGCGGGTTTCCTGCGATCTTTAATAAACAACAGATTTATAAACTATAATTAATTACGGTAAATTATGGGAAATGCACGAACTGTTATCACCGGCTCGAACAGTGATAATGAAAAAAAGACAGTTTACAATCAGCCGACAGGAGTTCCCGTGTACGAACGAACCGACGGCAGAAAAAGGACTCCGGGAACAGTTGCCGGAAATGATAATCCTTATTGGGAAGTACAACAAGAATCGGTGAAGAACAAGCCGCTCGTCGGATTTTTAATTTCGGTATCGCGCACGCCGGAAGGCGAATTTTGGCCGCTCCGGTTGGGTGAAAATACGATCGGATCGGCAAGCGATTGTTCCATCTTGCTGAATGAAGAAAAAGTAAGCGAAAAACACGCGACCTTGATTATTCAAATCAACGAAGAAGAAAATTTCCAACTTAACGTATGGATCACGGGGCTTAACGCAACAAACGGCACTTACTTGAATAAAAAACTCATACCGCCGCAAACCGCTATCTCGTGCAACAATAACGACAAAATTAAAATCGGTAACTACGAGTTGCTCCTGCTGTTGTTTGACGCTAACAAGCACGGAATGAAAAGTGCGGATAGCTTCAAACTCAAGTATGATTACGGCGGCGATAATTTTTCGTACGGCGGCGCGGAACGGTTTTCTCCCGACCCGAAAAGTACGCGGTTTTGATGAAAGAAATCAAGTGGGCTTATCATAAAGGAATATATTAAGGTATAATGGCAATCATTCGACTACAGAGTGAAACGGATAAACTTGAAAGACAGTTCTACGAGTTTGATCCGGAAACCGGCGAATTGGGGAAAGGAGGTATGGGTGTCGTTTACAAAGGACGACTGATTCATACAGATACCGGAAGAGTCGAAGAGGTCGCCATAAAAGCGCTTTACAGAGACTTGACGGAAGAAGGCGTCAAGCGGGCGCTTAGAGAAGCCGACATTCGGATTAATCATGATAATGTCATTCTGATGCGCGGCTCCGTATCTCTGAAAGACGGCAGCGGCAAATCCAGAGACTACGTTATCAGCGAGTATTTAGACGGAGAAACGCTGGATAAACAATTGGCAAGAAACGGGAAATTGTCCAAACCGGAAGCCTTAAACATTATCAAGAATGTTTTATCCGGCTTATCGGCGCTGCACAGTCGAAATTTGGTACATCGCGATATAGACCCGTCCAACATTATGATTTGCAAAGACGGCCGGATAAAAATCATTGACTTGGGAGTCGTGAAAGATATGAACGTTACGGGAGCCAAGACAACCAAGATCGGTCAATTTATCGGAAAGTATGAATATGCTTCGCCGGAACAGCTTGCCGGTTTGCAGGATGTTGTTAAACAGACCTCGGACATTTATTCAACGGGAATCGTATTGTATGAATTGCTTACCGGAAAACTCCCCTTTACCGGAACAACGTATGAAATAACGATGGGGCACAAAGAGAAACCGATTCCATTGGATATTATCCCCGACAAAGACCTACGCAATATTATCCGGAAGGCAACGGCCAAAAAAATAGAAAAACGTTATCAATCCACCTATGAGTTTATTGTCGCTATCGAAAAAGCCTTGACCGGCAATTCCCGACCGGCCGTCGGCAAATGGCTTTATGCGACAGCCGCCGCCGTTGTTATTGCCGCTATCGCGATAGTCGCCTTTTTAAAGTTACCTGGGAAAAGCGAATCGGGAGGAATGCAACATTATCGGGAAGCCTTGTCGCAAGCATCGGGGGAATTGGCGCTCATTCATTATCCCGAAGCTTTGGATGCCTATCGCAAAGCGTATGATATTTATAAAGAAGACAGTATAGCAAAGAAGATAGAATCGTTGGAATTATTTTCGCAAGGCTTGGAGGCTTACAATCGTTCGGACTACGATAAGGCTGATTTTTTATTCCGTAAAGTGGAAGGATTGGGTTTAGCGGATGCTTCCTACTATCTGGGAGAAATGTATTACGAAGGATTAGGCGTGCCTAAGGATTTCAAGAAAGGATTTGCATTAGTTAGCCATGCTTTCCAAGCGGGCTTTCAACCGGCCGGCTATCGGTTGGGGCTTGTCTATCAAAACGGAATCGGAGGTATTGAGGCAGATAAAACCCAAGCCGCAAGTTATTTCGACAGCTCCCGACCGATAATCGAAAAAGAAGCTGAAGAAGGAAATCCGGAATGGCTTTACGTGACAGGCAATATGTACAGGTACGGCAACGGAGTAGTGCAATCCGAGAACTTAGCCGTTGAGAATTATCGGAAAGCGGCGGAAAAGAACTATCCTCCGGCGCTCTACGAATTATATGTAACGCTGAGCAACGAAGCTCCGCAACAGGCAATGGAATACCTCACTCGTTCCGCCCAAGCGGGCTATGTCAAAGCGCAAAGCTTACTCGGCCGGTTGCTGCTCGAGCATCGCGATAAGCAAGGATATGAATGGATTCGCCAAGCGGCGGAGAAGAACTATCCCTATGCCTTAGCACAGGTGGGAGTCCTTCACTTTGATACCCGACGGTTACCCGGTAACAAACAAATCCAAGAAACGTTGGGCATTGAAGGCGACGACGCGCTTTCGCAAAACTATTTGCAAAAGGCTCTGCAATATGATTCGGAAAATTATTTAGCCAATTACGGACTCGGACTCTACTATTATACGGACGGAAGTCCAAAAGAAGCGGAGAAATATTTCAAAACGGCGCAAAAGCAAATTTCCGAACTGTACAAGACACCTTATCGAGAGGACGAACTGAAATATCCCAATATGGTGAAAATAAAGGAGTTTATAGATTACGTCGTTAAAAAATAAAAATATGCAGGCAGACGAAACGCCACAACAAAACAGACTATCCTGGCATTTTGAATCGCTGACAGGCGGGCGGAGTGAAAACCAAGATTTCTACGGACATTGCGAAACCGGAGACGGCAGCCGGTTGTTTGTCGTATGCGACGGAATGGGAGGCATGAGAGGCGGAAGTATCGCTTCAAGAGAAGCCGTGAGAGTCATTCTCGAAGAAGTTTCCCGGTCGCTTGAGACTGACCCCGAAATACTGCTGACGAACGCTTTGCAAAAAGCAAACGCAACTGTTTTTCGGCTCGGACAATCGAAAGAAGAATTGCGCGGAATGGGAACCACGGTTGCCGCACTCCTCATAGGCAAAGAAAAAGCTACGGCGGCGCATGTAGGCGACAGTCGGATATACCAGCTGAGAGGAAAACGTAAAGTGTTTCGCACGTTTGACCATTCGGTAGTTTTTGAATTGGTCAAGCAGGGAACGCTTACCGAAGAACAAGCGCGTTTGTCGGACGACTCCAATTTAATCAGCCGTGCATTGGGCATGAAACCGACCGTAGAACCGGAAATCACCGGCAATTTACCTTACTTGAAAGGCGACCGTTTCATGCTCTGTACCGACGGAATCTCCGGAGCGGTTGAAGAACGGGAACTTCTCAAAATGGCGGCTTCCAAAAAAACGGCGGAAGAAACCGTTAAATACATAACTGCCGAAATAGATACGATCGGAATTAAAGCTGGCGGAGAGCATGACAATCTGACTCTTGCACTCATAGATGTAATAAATACGCTGCAAAAACCGGCAATGAATAAGAAAAGTAAACTTATTATTATCATTCTGGCTTTACTGTTACTTGTTTCAATCGGCTTAAATATATATACTTATTTATGTCCGAAAAAACAGGTAAAAGTAGAACTCCCGAAAGAAAAAGAACAAGAAAAAATCACCCCTTAAAGTAAAAAAATATGCAACTCATCAGTATCGGAAAAAGTTCCGGCAACCGGATTGTGATAAACGATCCACGTATCAGTAACTATCATGCGGAGATTCTGCTCGGAGACGACGGCTCCGTATTTATAACCGACAAAGGAAGTACGAATGGTACGACAGTCAGAGGACAGCGAATACAACCGGAAACAGAAGTCAGCGTAAATCGGGACGACAAAATTACGTTTGCCGGAACGGCCGATTTGGATTGGTCTAAAATTCCTATCGTTTCACTTCCGCTTCCGCAATGGCGAGTATATAGCATCGGGAGCGGACTCAGAAACCGGATTCAAGTGAACGATCCTTCGGGACGAGTCAGCCGCTATCATGCCACCTTAAAAATTGATCCGAAAGGTAAAATTTTTATTAACGACCACAGCTCCAACGGAACATTCGTAAACGGCGCTCGCATCCAATCGGGACAGGATACGCGCATCAAGCGCAAAGACAAGGTTTCGTTTGCCAACGCCGCTTCGTTGGATTGGAATATCGTAAAACCGGCTTCATCGGCGTCCCGAACGTATATCGCCACGGCAATTGTCCTCCTGTTGATCGGATTGGGAATTGCGGGTATTCAATTCGGATGGTTTGAACCCAAATGGTCATTGGAAAAAACGTATAATACCTATTCCAATTCCATCGTATGTATCTATCACGAATATCGCATCGTTGCCAACATGTCGAACGGCGATCAATTCGTATTGGATGTTGATAACGACGGAAACTACCGGCAAAACTATGCGCCGAAAGGAAGCGAAGATGCCGCCAATTTTACGAAAGCAAGCAGCGGTACCGCCTTTCTGGTTGATAAGAGCGGTACATTGGTTACGAACCGTCACATTACAATTCCTTGGGAAGATATGTTGAAAAACAAGAGTCTTGTAAAACTGCGTATCAATAACGCTCCGGTTAACAGCATTGAAGGCGAAACCGTTTACATCGGAATCGTTTACAATAAAACGTCCATCTCGCGAGTTTCGGACTTTGAAGAATGTTCCGTACTGAGTCGCACGACGGATAATGAAGACAAAGATATCGGATTGTTGCGCGTCAAAAATCTGAAACAATTACCTCCGGATTTCACTCCGATTAATTTGAGCAAGGCTTTCCTCGACGGCAAGAAAATAGTCGTCGGGCAACCCATTTACTTGATAGGGTATCCGTTAGGTCCCAATATGTTTTTCCTGACATCCGGCGGAACGACCAATACCATTGAAGTGAAACTCACCAGTCAAGCCGGAGCGGTCAGCCAATTGCCGGATGCTTACAAGTTCGGTCACAATGCCGTATCGTTTGCCGGGTCGAGCGGATCGCCGATATTCAACGACAAAGGACAATTAATAGGCGTTCACAACTCCATGTTACCCGGAGTGGGAGTTCAAGGATATGCTTGGGGAATTTTGGCAAAGCATGCAAAAGAACTGTATGATAAAGAATAGATGTATTACGGTCATTTGCGCTATCGGGTGTTGCCTTTCGGTCGGCGCCCAAAATATCGGTTGGGCCCTCAAGCCGGAATATGATGCTATTTCCAATTACAGCGAAGGTATAGCGACCGTCGCAAAGAACGGCAAATGGGGTTATGTGTCCGACGGGGGAACAAAAATACTCGCCCCGGAATACGATGCAGCCTATCCGTTCAGCGAAGGCAGGGGCGTGTTGGCTTCGAAAGACGGGACACTCGTTGCTGTTGTTGATCAAACGGGAAAACTTACGCCCATACGCGAAAAGTTGCGAATAGACAGCCGATTCGCTGCTTTCAGCGACGGACTGTTGCTCGTAAACAAAAACAGAAAATGGGGATATATCAATAAAGACGGGGCGCAAGCCATTGATTGTAAATATGATGTCGCACAGCCTTTCAGCGAAGGATTGGCGGCGGCCGTACTCGACAGCCGACAGTGTTATTGCTGGTACTATATGGATACGAACGGAAAAGCGGTCTTTCACCTTTCCGACTTAAAAAAAGATATTTATTGGGCGATGGGATTTTATGAAGGAAAAGCGCTTGTTCTGCACAGCAAAGGAGCTTTGTTCGTCAACAGGAGCGGACAAGAACAAAAGGAAACCCTGCCTCAAATCACTCCTCCGGAAGCAGCCGACGATTATTTTAAGCCGACGCTCGCCTGCAAAGAAGGTATATTGACTTTTGACGCGAAATGTCGGGCTTTATCCTTCATCGGTAAAAACAATAAGGAAACAAAATTCATATCCGCTCCGTCCGAATCCGATTCCCGGCAGGAACTTCCGATAATGATTAACGGAACCGCGCCGGCACCCGAAGACATCCGATGGTTGACCCCTTCCGCGGCTGTCGTAAAAGTCAACAACTCAAAATACGGAATGTTAATTGTCTATGACGCCCCCGTATTGACGTTTTCGTTTCCGTCCGATACGCTTACTTCCGTATTCGGAAATCCCGCCGTTGTAAATCTGAACATCCGGAATACTTCACCCCAAAAATCAGACCAAATTGATATTAAGGTGAATGGAAAAACGTTCCAAGCGACCGCATTGCCGGAAGGAGGTATGGCGTCTGTCCCTCTTTCATTTGACAAAACAACGGATGATGAAATGGAAAGAAAAGACCTTTCCATTACGGCATACGAAGAAGGATTGCAAATCGGTGAAAGTAAAAAGACGATATATATAAAGAATGTGCCGGCATTAAGCATCTATGTTCCGACAAGCAAAATAACGCTCCCGATCGGGCAAAACGTCTATTCGGTAAAAGTTCAAGTGAAGAACCTCTCCGACGTTCCGGCAAACAATGTGGTCGTCACGATTGATCAACAAATGCAAATTCTTTCCAATCTGAACGGAGAAGAAACCGAGACCGTACAATTTACTTTCCCGGCTCCGAAAGAATCCGGATCAAGAATGCTGTACATCTCCGCTAAATCGCCGAATACGCCAGCGGTTACGGCAAACGTAAGAGTAACGATAGAAACGCCTCTTCCGCCGCCGCCTACTTTTTGATAACTGTTTCTTAATTAATAATATTAAAATTGAAGAAGATGAACAAAAAAAGATTTTTAATCCTCGCAATCTGCCTCTCTGTTCTGACTTTGTCCCTGTATGCTCAAGGGAAAACAAGCGAATCAAAGTCATTTACATTTAAATTCGGCTTAAAAGCGGGACTTAACCTCGCTACCATAAGTAACGGAGCAGAAGGCATTGATTTCTCTCCGAGTATGAAGGCCGATTTTCATGCCGGAGTAGTCGGCAATTTTCATTTCGGCCACCGGAATGAAGGCAGTCCGGCCGGAACGGGAATATTTGCCCTTCAGCCCGAATTGCTCTACTCGCGTCAAGGATTTAGTTTCGATGGAAATTCCTACAACTTCGACTATCTTTCGTTACCTATTATGCTTAAATTCTATGTGACAAAAGACGTGAACATTGAAGCCGGGCCGTTTTTCAGCTATCTGCTTGGAGTATCTCCCGATGCAAGCGTGATAAACGGCGCCCAAATTCTACTTTCCGACTTAAAAAACGGATTCGACGTCGGTTTAGGCATCGGAGCCGGATTTGAAATGAAGTCGGGTTTGACCTTCGGAGCAAGGTACTCGCTCGGTCTCTCGAACATGGCCGACAATCTTGCTTGGAAAAACAGTGTAATTGCCTTATCCGTAGGCTGGATGTTTTAATTATTGTATAACGTTAAAAAATTGAAAAATGAAAAAAATTTTTGCTATTACAGCAAGCGTGCTTCTCTTTATCTCATGCGGAAGCGATCATCACGTGGATACTCAATACCAATTGACGGCAAGTGTTGACCTTACCACCATGGTCAATGGAATGAGAGGAGGAAATAATGAAGATTATTATACGAAAGACAGCAAAGACCCGGTTCAGCTTACTTTCATGGTATATGACGAAACCGGCGCATTGGCGTATGAAACGGCAAAGACGCTGACTAACTTCTTTGAGAAAACTTCGTTTACAACCGGACTTACTCCGGGTAAATATACGGTCGTAGCTTGGGCTTGTATTGCAACCGAAGGACTCAAGCCGGATTGGGAATCGGAAACCAAAGAATCGCTGAATACGCTCAAATTGGATGCCAACTATAACTCCAATTGGAGTCCCGTTTTAGGCGTCAGCAAAACAAGTCTTACGCTTGATAAATCGCAGACCCTCAATATTGAGATGCCGACGGTAGGGTGTTTTTATACGATTGTTTTTAATTATTCCTACTCGACAAATGCAAAAGATATTGTCTGCTACGGAAACAGCGATAGCCGATATTATGCGGTAAATGACGGAACTTCCAACATTTTCACTTCAACGCAATATGCTTGGGCCTTTGATATTGACGTTAATACGCAATACACCGGAACGTACATTTGTTGTTTTATTCTCCCGACAAATTTAACCGTCACTTGGGGATCTTTTGATGCCAATGATGCCGTCTTGAAATCCGGTCAATTTTCTCTTAAAGCCGAGGCCGGAAATCATCAAATAATAACGGTTAATATTGATACCGGGAATGCTTCCGTTATGCCGACCCGAAGCGCCGGCGACGGTTTGTTTGAAAGCGTCGGTAAGCAGGTATTTAATGTCGGTCAAATGAAAGCGGAACCGGCTAAAGTTTCTTCCAAACGATTGGATTTATTACGATAAATAAAAATGAATACATCGTATCCATATCTTCTATGCCTTTTTGCTCTGTGCTTCCTGTGCGGTTGCTATAAGAGTGCGGAGGATTCGTTTATTGATGACGGTAATACAACCAACACGGTAAACGACACGACGGAATATGATCGGCAAAGCATCATCCAAAATCGGTGGACATACGCTCAAATGGAAGAGAATTATCTTTGGGAAGAGTATATGCCCGATTCGATTTCCCTGCAATTTACGGACGGGCCTACCGATTTTTTTGCCAAACTGAAATATAAAGGAGACCGTTTTTCGTGGATCGAACGTAATGCCGATTACAGAAGCAGTTCGCTGTACGACCGCTTCGGCGTGGAAACAGCGGACTTCTTCTTGCCGTCCGGAGGAAAAGTCTATCGCACGGCGCTCGTTGCGCCTCATTCGCCGGCAGAAGCGGCCGGATTGCGACGGGGCGACTGGTTCAAAATTACAGCCTCAAACGATAACCGAACGGAAATAGAAATCGGAACGATTGACGGAACCGTTTTCCGACCGAAAAAGAAATCGGTCTTATTGGCCGACGAAAAAGATTACACCGATGCCGTCTCACTCGATACGATTTATTATCTGCAAAATAGAAAAATCGGATACCTCGTCTATAACTCTTTTCAAGACGGAATGGACGGGCTCTTGTATCCTTACCGTACCGAACTTAAAAATATCTTCGGCAACTTTAAAGATCAAGGCATTACGGATTTGATTATTGACTTGCGCTATAACCCCGGCGGATATCTTTCGATCTGCGAGATCATGTGCAGTCTTATCCTGCCCGATGAATATTTGGGCGAAATATCGGGCTATTTTTCTTACAACAAGAAATTGGCGGCCAAACTGCTGAGAGAAACGGGAAACGAAGAAGAAATTCGGTATTTCCCGGCAAAAAACGTAATCGGTGAAAACAATGTCGGACTGAGAAAAGCGTATTTCATTATTACCGGACGAACGGCCTCGGCAAGCGAATCGCTCATTAACTCGCTTGCTCCCTGCATAAGCGTAGTTACCGTCGGTTCCGTTTCCACCGGTAAAAATGTGGGTTCCTATACGCTCAAAGACGATCGCTACGAATGGCAATTGCAACCCATTACATTTTATTATTACAACCGGGAACATAAAGCCGTTCCCGAAACGGGAATCGTACCGGACATTCCGGTTAACGAAAATAACGTCGGGATATGGTATGATTTGGGCGATACAAGAGAGCTGCTGTTGAGCGTTACGCTTGAACAAATCACCGGAAATTCATCCTTGCGATCAGCAGAAGATTATGGCAGAGTATTTTTGAAATCGGCCGAAGATGAAGAACGGCAGCACAGAAAAGTGGAGGGATTAATCAATGGCGAAAACAGGTAAATAAAAAAAACTGTATTATAATATGAAAAGTATAACAATAGGCAGAGACGACTCTTGCGACATCATTATCAACCACGAACGCGTGAGTCGGTTCCATGCAAGCATCACCCGGGAAGGCGACAGATACCTCTACCGCGACATGAGCAGCAACGGGACGCTCATTAACGGGGTATTGATCAAAAACCGCGATATATACATCCGTTTCGGCGACCGGGTACTGTTGGCCGGTAACATACCCTTGCCTTGGAATCAGATACAAAACATGACCGCTTCCGCCGATACGTACATCGGCGGAAGCGATTACAAACGGGAAAGAGCATACGATTCCGCAAGAGCATACGATGAAGACGAGTCTGTTACTTATCAATCCGGAACCGTACTGATTGTTTTCGGCTACATCACCGCCGTTTTGGGCGGATTACTTGCTTTCATCTTAGGTCCAATTCTGATTAGCAGCAAACAAACCACTCCGCGCGGGAAAAAAGTACATAAATACAAACCCTCCGCCGTAACTAACGGTTGGGTCATTATCGGAATAGCGATTATCAGCTCGATCGTCCAACTGATCTATCTGTCGAAGAAATGAATAGGCGAGAAATCCGATTGTTTTCTTATACAATCGGACTATTTTGGCCGTATCGCCAAATGAAACCGCCTATATAACGGGATTTTCATTTAGCTACATTGGCAAGGAAAGAGTTATTAACTTGAGTTTCGGATAAGCAGGTCAAAAGAATTATACAAAAAAGAAGATGTATAGTTCATGTCGAAACGATTGCGGTGCTTTTTGCCATCTTCGGGCAGCATTCGGAATTTCTTGAATTTTCGAACAAACTCCTTCCGGAGATCGTCCACAATACAGTAAATTTCAGTAATTTTGTCAAATGTTGGCATAATTGAAAATGTCAATTTTATACTCTGATTGTCAATTACGAAGTTAATAAATTAATTTCAATTATGCAGCTTTTTTTACATTTTTCTTAAACGAAACTTAGGTTTATATTATTTTTATGCAGCAATTGGAAAATAATCGTGAAAATAATAACAAGCTATCTTAAAAAAGACTACTTTTGCAGGAATTAATCATTGTCTAACTTCATTAACTTAAAACTTTTTTATTATGTATTCTTGGATTTGGTTTATTATCATCGGAATCGTTGCCGGATTTTTAGCGGGACTGATCATGAAAGGTCGCGGATTCGGCGTAGTACTAAACTTAATTATCGGTGTAGTTGGTAGTGTTCTCGGGGGGTGGATTTTCAATCTGCTTGGTATAAGTGCAACAGGTATTATCGGTAGTTTGATTTGTGCTGTTGTGGGCGCTGTTGTTTTGCTTTTTATCGTATCGCTTTTTAAGAAAAAATAGGACGCGACACAACACGGCAAAAACTTAGCAACAAGGGACGTACCTGTATGGCACGTCCCTTGTTATTGTTTGCGGCATCAAATAAAAAGAAATATTAATTATTTTCAGTTTGCTTTTTTTGATGTTCGCCGTGGCCGCCTTTCTGCATTTTTTTGTCCGAATTCTTTTGCATCTCTTTACGTTGTTCCTGATACTTTTGGTATTGTTCGGGCGTAAGGATGGTTTTTAGTTGTTCGTCATAGGCTTCCATTTTAGCTTTCATTTCTTCGCGCTTGGCTTTCATTTCTTCGCTGTCGGCATCCTTTTTAGCCTTTGTTTCTTCACGATTGGCTTCATCCCTGCCACGAACCTGTTTCATATCTCCAAACAATTGCTTGTGAACTTCTTGCAATTTCGCTACTTGTTCGTCTGTCAAGTTAAGCGATTGCTTCATCATTTCGAGACGTTTTGCCCCTCTCTCTTCGGGAGTCGCTTTGGGTCTTTGATCTTGTTGAGCATACGACAATGCTGTACAAAGGGTTGACATTAAGAAAGTCAACATTAAAATTTTTGTTGTTTTCATTTTTGTTAAAAAATTAAATTAATGTTTCTTGTGAGACGCAATGTCTCTGTTATCTCATCGCTTCCAAAATTTCGGATTTGTAATAGTAAGACTTTTAGAAAAAAGATTGGTTTAATTTTATAATGTTAATTAATGTTTATCTTCGAAATTTGTTTATTCCCGCTTTGCTCTGTTTTATAAAATTATTTTTATCTTTGCGCGCATCAATGCCACAAAATGAAAACATTTTTTATTACTTTATTCTTATCTGTAACAGGGATAACCGTTTATGCACAGCAAACATCAAGCGTTGTAATTCGCGGACAGGCGGTTGATTCGCTTTCACAAGAAGCCGTTCCTTTTGCATACGTGAAAATTTTCGGAGAACAACAAAAAACAGTACCCGTTTATGTGGGGTCAACCGATGAAAACGGGTATTTCCGGTTAGAATTGAAAAATGCCGGAACGTATTCCTTGAGCGTGGAATATTTAGGGAAATTAACCGTAGTCAAACCATTCTCGATTAAGGAAGGAGAGAATCTTGATTTCGGGAAAATCGCTATGGCCGATAATCCTCAGCAATTGCAAGAGGTTACGGTTACCGCTCAAAGGCCTTTGGTGAAGGTGGATTTAGATAAAATTACTTATAGTATGGAAGAGGATCCGGAATCGAAAACCAACAACGTTTTGGAAATGTTGAAAAAAGTGCCGATGGTCACTGTTGATGGGGAGGAAAACATTCAAGTGAAAGGATCGTCCAATTTCGTATTCTATATAAACGGGAAGCCGTCCAATATGTTATCCAACAATCCGAAAGATGTCTTGCGAAGTATTCCGGCCAATACGGTTAAAAACATTGAAGTGATTACCGAACCCGGCGCTAAATACGATGCGGAAGGCGTTGCCGGAATCATCAATATTGTTATGCAAAGCCAGTCGTCGCTCGGCGGTTACACGGTTTCTTTGAATGCATACGGCAATTCTGTCGGACAGATGGGCGGAGGCAGTTATTTTTCAATAAAATACGGAAAAGTCGGCTTAACCGGAAATCTTTATTATTCGCGGATCCGCAATCCGGAATCACGCTATTCGAGTTTTCGTGAAAACTATGCCAATGACGATAATCGCTTTCTCACTCAAGACGGAAAGAATAAAAACAAAGGACATTTTTTGATGGGATACGGCGAATTCAGTTATGAAACAGATACGTTGAATTTAATTAATGTGAATGTTTCCGAAAGAGGAGTAAGTTTTACGACCGATCAATTCCTTGATGTTTTAATGAAAAACTCGAATGAAGAAGATGTTTACCGTTACGGGCAAACTTCTTCCGTAAAAAATTCTCAACCGGGAATTACTTTAGGAGCCGATTATCAACGGACTTTTTCCGTAAAAGATCGGTTGCTCACCGCTTCGTATAAATTGGATTCTTACAATAATGATCAAAATTCGTTGTCTCAAATTAATCCGGTATTGAATTTCAACGAGAATCAAAACCGACAATTCAGCAATGCCGATTCCTACGAACATACTTTCCAATTGGATTATACAACTCCTTTTTCCAAAATTCATTCAATGGAAGCTGGGGTTAAGTTCATCAAACGAATCAACAAAAGCCGAAGCGGACTGTCAATCTTTTACGACAATGCCGGTTGGACAGATATACCTTCCGATAACGACGATTTTCATCACCTGCAAGATATATGGGCAGCTTATGTCGGATACAATTTGAAGTATAAGAAATGGGGGCTTAAAACCGGCGTTCGCTATGAAGGGACACGGTTACACGTAAATTATCCGATAAATACGGCTCAGAATTTTCAAGCCGATTATTCGAATGTAATACCTTCCATAACCGCTACCTATATGGCGAAACAAAGTCAAACGTTTCGTGTCGGGTATAACTTGCGCATTCAGCGTCCGGGAATTTATTACTTGAATCCTTATATAAACACTACGGATTCCAACTACATTCAATTCGGGAATCCGGATTTGGATGTGGTAAAATACCATAATTTCAATTGCAATTACAATTTATTTACGCCCAAGTTTACGATGAATGCCAATTTATCGTATAGTTTTACCAATGAAGGAATTTCCGATTTCACATGGATTGACGGTTCTGTAAGCAAGACTTCTTATTACAATTTGTTAAAGGAAAGGCGATGGAATTTGTCTTCGTATTTGAATTGGACTCCGACCCCCAAATGGCGACTTTTCGGAAACTTGAGCAGCACTTACAGCGACTTGCGATCGAATCGGAACAGCGCTTTGCACAACAGCGGATTTTCGGGAAACTTTTACGGCGGCGCTCAATACAATCTGCCTCGCAATTTTGTGTTGAATCTGAACGGATACGGCTCTATGCCGAACATTCTTTTGCAAGGAAAAACCGCGTCTTATTACTATTACAGTTTTTCGGCATCCAAAAGTTTTTTGGATAAGCGCTTGAATATTCGATTGAACGCCGCTAATTTCTTTACCGAGAACTTGAAGTTTACGCAAACCATGCAGTCCGATGATTTTTATCGGACATCAAAAACGATTCGACCTTTCCGGCAATTCGGATTATCGGTTTCCTACCGTTTCGGAGAGATGAAAGCGCAGATTAAAAAGGCTCAGCGAACCATCCAAAATGAAGACCAAATGCAAGGCGGAAATTCGAATAGCGGAGGAAGTTCGACTGGAGCAACTCCGCAATAAAAATGTTGATTTTTTTTAATCAAAAAGGTAATGTATCTTTGTCGTATGAACCGGTAAAAGATGAATTTATGTCAAACAGAAGGAAGTTGCCCGTCGGCATACAGGATTTTGAAAAACTACGTACAGAGAACTACTTGTATGTGGATAAAACGCAGTACCTCTATGATTTGGTATCATTGAGCCAACCTTATTTTCTGGGTCGTCCGCGCCGTTTCGGTAAAAGTCTTTTCCTTTCCATGCTCAAAGCCTATTTTCAAGGCAAGAAAGAATTGTTTGAAGGTTTGGCGATTGCGGATTTGGAAAAGGAATGGGCGGAATATCCGGTTATTTATATAGACTTCAATAAAGCCGCTTATACGAATATAAATACACTCAACATCGTGTTGGACAGTATTTTGAGCGATTATGA